>Ga0164318_10000554_pt1 | contig 29264 bp, 15 predicted proteins | sample GuaBasSedimGuay9_FD_113734 | JGI IMG/M metagenome (GOLD analysis project Ga0164318, IMG submission 113734) | Subseafloor sediment microbial communities from Guaymas Basin, Gulf of California, Mexico - Guay9, Core 4571-4, 0-3 cm | ecosystem: Environmental > Aquatic > Marine > Hydrothermal vents...
ATAGTCTTAATAATGTTAGAGTAGGTGATTCTATCTTTATTTTCAAATCCATAAAAAATTCTTTATATAAAATTGTAATAAAACATAATAAATTCGATCAGGTTATTTTTAAATTAATTAATGACTCTACTGCTATTGTATATCCAGTTCAACCAGAGCTCAAATTAGTTTCTAAGTGTATTACAGGAGTGATAAAGTCTACCTTATATGAAGCTATAATTGATCAGGGAGAATCTCCAGAGCTTGCATATTTACTTTCTGATATTTTTTCTTGGCAGATTGATTTTTGGCTTGATATTCAAAAGAACGATAAATTTTTTTGTGTGATAGATAAATATGTTACAAATGATGGAAGTTTATATAAATATGGAGATATTAAGTTTGCTTATATCAAGAATATGAATAAAGATTTTTTTGCAGTGGGATATAAACTGCCTAATAGTGAGGAATTGAGATATTTTGATCTCAATGGTAAATCATTAGAAAAAAGTTTTTTGAAAAGCCCATTAAAGTATACGAGGATTAGTTCAAAATTTTCTTATCATCGCTTTCATCCTGTGTTAAAAATTTTTCGACCGCATCTTGGAGTTGATTATGCAGCACCAATTGGGACTCCTGTATGGGCTACAGCCAGTGGTACAGTGATATATGCTGGCTGGAAAGGTGGCGGTGGAAAGACAGTTATAATCAAGCATGCAGGGGGTTATCAAACATCATATTGCCATTTTTCAAGGATTGCCAAAGGAATTAGAAGAGGTGTTAAGGTACGGCAAAAGCAGGTTATAGGATATGTAGGTATGACAGGGCTTGCAACAGGACCACATACAGATTATAGGATAAAAAAGAATGGCTATTATATTAATCCATTGACATTAAAGCCACCATCATTATCCAATATACCTGATTCTTTGATGGATAATTTTAAAAAGTTGTGTAATAGTTTTTTAGATAAATATGGAGATTATTTAAAATAATTTTCATTGAGTTAAAAATTTTTACTTATTATAGATTTTATTTTTCAGTAAAGTATATAATTTCATTAATGGCAAGAAATCTGCATAGTTTTTTTATGGTAATCTTTAAAATGCTTGACTTTAGATTATGAATTTCTTATTATCAAACAAAAAATGTGAAAAGGAGTATAAAAAATATGAGAAAAATTAGATTTTTTATTTTATTGTTATTTATTATTTACCCTAAACTTTTTGCCCAGGATTTTCCGGATATAGGCACATATTTTCAACATGGGCCTTATAAACAGATTTTAAATGCAAAAAATTATGGTTATTTTTTAACAAATAGAGGAGTTGACATTTATAATATTTCTGATAGGTCAGCTCTGTCTTTGGTGAGCACGATAAATACTCGTGGTAATGCCATGTTGATTGAATTAAAAAATTATCTTTTTTTTGTTATGGATTCAGCAGATGGTATTTTAATATATGATGTTTCAAATCCATCGTCACCAGATTCATTGGCAAATATTCCAGAGGTAACAGATGCTAAGAAGATTATTTATCATGATAATAAATTATATGCTTTTTATGATACGCATGTGAAAATTTATTCTTTAGTAGATGTTACCAATCCTGTTTTATTTAAAGATTTTACATATACTTCTAATAAAATAGGAACTTTTGTTTTTAATGATGCTTATGTTAATAGTCATTTTTTGATAATAGGCTTTAGTCTTGGTAGAGTGATTTATGATATGGAAAATGATTTTTCAATTATAAATGATGTTACTGTTGAATTTACTTCTGTTACCGGCCAAAATATGTTATTCGAAAGTATTTTAGGTAGTTATGATAAATTTACATATTTTGATCTTTCTCCCATTTATAGTACTGGTAATGTCTATATGCCGAATGAGGCAAATAATACGAGTTCTTTTTTGTATAAAAATTTATTTGCATCAAAAGGATTGTTCCACCAATCAGCTAATTATATGTTGTATAATCCTTATTTAATTGATAATACACCTGGAGATGTTAAGGATATTAATACTCTTGATACAATATTATGCTTGGCTAAAAAAGATACTTTTTTATTTACAGGTGGGTATAGAGGAGATACAAATCAGGTAAAAGTTTATCGTTTTTCTAAAAATAGAACTACAAGTTTTCAATTAATTGATAGTATTAGTACATCTAAAAGATTATTGGATGCAGTTAATAATGATGATATACTTGTTTTTTTAACAGCGAATTCTCTTGAGTTTTATAATATAGAAAATCCAGAAAGTGTTTCTTTAATAAAATCATTAAGTCTGCCAGGGGGAAGTGGTTCTGAGATTGCATTAAAAGATTCGTTGTTATATATTGCATTAGGCTCTGGAGGTTTATATAAATTAAATATTTCTAATGTTTCGAGTTTATCGAGCTCGAGTTTTGTTCAAATTAGTTCTAATAATATATCGCGGGTATATATTAATGATATTTATTTGATTTTTTATGATAAGACAAATTCAGGATTTTATTTTTATAAGAAGTCTGGTAGTCAGTATTCCGATTTAGCAGCTTCTTATAATTATTCTGGAGAGGTTTATAGTATTGCAGCAAGTTATCAAAAGATGTATTTTTCTACAGGTGATAAGATTTATGCTTTAAATATTGAAAATATAGATAATATCCAGGAAGTAGATCATATTAATGCATCATCAGATGAATTTTTTTATAAAATATATTTCCAGGATGATCTTTTATCTATTGCAGCAGGGAAGGCGGGAGTTAAATTTTATCTTGATATTAATTCTAAGTTTTTAGATTTAAATTCATATTCTTCATCACCTGATATATATCCGACAACGCCGGGAACTAATTATGTATATGATATTTATCCAGATTTCTTCTATTTTTATACACCTTTTTCAGGTTCTTCTATAAAGATAGTTCATTATGGGAAAAATAGTGCCTATCAGGCACAGTCAGGAGATATATTTTCATTACTTACTAATAATGATAGTATATTAGATTTTACAATTAATTATGATAATATCTATGTATCAACTTTTAAAGATTCTATAAAATCTTGGAATCTTAATTCTGATTTAAATCAGCCAACTCCTAACTTAATTGATGAAAAGAATTGGGGATATGGATATGGTGATTTTAAGAAGGTTTTGTCATCAAAAGATAAATTGGTGGCATTTAGCTTTTTATTTTATAATTACCATTATGTAAAGGCTCCAAAGATAGTCTTATTTTCTTTAGCTAATGGTTCAAATGAAGCTTTGAGTTCTATTTCTTTTGCTGATTCTGTTGTAGATTTTGATTTTAATGATTCTTTACTTTTTGCAGGTAATAGAGATTTTATAAATATTTATTCTATTTCAGATTTATCCAATCCCTCTTTAATATCTAAAATATCAATATCTAACAATTTTAGATCTCTTGATCTGGTAGGTTCTAAATTATTTGGTGCGGATTCTCTTTCGCTATATTATTATGATGTTTCGGATGAAAATAATATATTGCATTTAGACAGTCTATCTACCAATTTTGAAATCAAAAAGGTTAGAAGTAATGGTAATTTAGTTTTCGTATTATCTAAAAATGGAATTATATATTCTGCAGAAGTATTATCGGATACGGATACTTTAGACAGTTTATCAGTATTTGTAGATGGTGGTGTTTCTGATTTTGATTTAAAGGGGAGCTATATTTTTTATCTTCAGAATGATACTTTAAAAGGCAAATCTTATTCAACTGGCTCTGAGGAAATTTTTGATTCAGATTTGGTATCCCCATTTGGTCTTTATTCTTCAGATTTATATTTGATTTTATGTCAGAATAGTAATAATACTAAGATTTATGAGATAGGTGAAAACTATGCAGCATTGAAAAAAACAATAGATCCGTATGATGCTATACAATATGGATGTTATAATTCTGATAGTGCTAAAATTATATTGTCTGAAGGAACGGCATTAAGATTTATTCTTGCTGATACGTCAAATATAAATCATAAACCTGTATTTACTGTCACATTGCCCGATACATCTATTATTGCATTTGATACATTGATATATAAACTGCAAGCGATGGATCCAGATGGTGATAATGTTGATATTAGTTTTGATGGAGCATCGCCTGAGCATTCTTCATTAAATAATGATACTTTAGTATTTATTCCTGATAATTCACAGGTTGGAGATGTTCAATTTATATTTAAAGCATCAGATGGTAGAGGTGGGGTTGCTCGTGATACTGCTATTGTTACAGTTGTCGAATATAAACCTTCTCCTTCTCCTTTTTCTTTAATATCACCGCCTCAAGATTCTATTTTGAATAGTTCAAATTTTACATTTGTTTGGGAGTCTCCTGTACCAGATACAGCAACGTTTTTTAGATTGATCTGGGGTGATGGAACGACTTTTGATACAATCGATAATATTGTAGATACAAGCTATAGTATCAGTGCTTCTTTGACAGAAAATAAAAGATATTTATGGAAAGTTATAGCATATAATACAGACACACTATATGCCACAGAAAATACGGAAGGCTTTGTTCCCTTTTATTTTAATCAAACTGAAGAAGCCCCAAATCAGGTTATGTTGATTTATCCTGCAAGTGGTAGTACTATTTCTGAGAAACAACCTACTTTTAAGTTTTTGAGAGCAACTGATCCTGATCCTTTAGATACAAATTTTGTATATTATTTTTACCTGTCAGAGAAGAGTGATTTTTCTACTATTTTAATTGAAGATTCGATTGTAGTGGATACTTTTTCTACAGATACTCTTTTTTATACAATTAGCAAATATTTATTGGATAATAGAACTTATTACTGGAAAGTTAGGGCAAAAGATAGAGCAGGGCTTTTATCTGATTTTTCAATCTATTCTTTTATGGTTAATTTAGATAATGATCCTCCTGAAGCTTTTAATTTATTAACTCCTGCTAATGATTCTATTTTTTCAGGACAAAATTCTGTAGAGATTACATGGGAAAATGCCACTGATCCTGAAAATGATCCTGTTCATTATCGATTGTTAGTAGCGGAAGATTCTCTGTTTAATAATATAATTCTTGATAGTTTATTAAATTCTACTAATTTTACTTTTACAACTCCTTATTTTACAGATAATACAATTTTTTATTGGGAAGTGTATGCTATTGATGATAAAGATGCAACAAGATTATCCAGACAAATTTATAGATTTATCAGGAATGATTTTAATGATGCTCCTGCTAAACCAGAGCTTTACACTCCAGCAAATGAAATTGTATCTACACTGACACCTACTTTGATTTTGACGAATTCAACTGATCCTGATCCATTGGATACAGTTTATTATGTTTTTTATGTATATTCAGATAAAAATGGTGCTAACTTAGTAGATTCATCTGATAAAGTTATGGAAAAAAGTTTTGGTCAGACTTTTTATAAAACCAGGGAATTGGAAGATAATAAACAATATTATTGGGGTGCTCGTGCTTTTGATAAAAGTGGCGCTTATTCAGAAAGGACAAGTTTATTATCATTTTTTGTGGATTTAGGTAATTCAAATCCAGAAGATTTCACATTAATAGAACCAGAAAATGGCTCTGAATTTGAGGATAAAACACCAACTTTTAAATGGCATAGTACTACAGATCCTGATCCTAATGATACTATTGTTTACTATCAACTATTAATAGATACTACTTTTCAGTTTATTAACCCTGTTTTTAATATGGTTGACTTAACGGATACAGTTTTTACTGTTCCTGTTGAACTTGATACTGGGTTATATTATTGGAAGGTTATTGCTTATGATAAACATGAAGGAACAAGACAAACTTCTGTATGGACTTTTAGAATAAAACCTGGAGAATTACCGCCTTCTGCCCCTTCAATTATATCACCAATAAATGACACTATTGTAAAAGAAGAAAATTTTCCAATAATTATAAAAAACTCTGTTGATCCTAATCCAGAAGATAGAATAACTTATGATTTATATATATCTAAGAAACCAGATGTTATAACCGGTGATCCAGATATTTATCAAATAATAGCAGATAGAAGTAAAAACCAGACTATATATAATTTTCCGGGTAAGCTTGATGATAATTATAGATATTATATGTTGATAAGAGCTTATGATGGAAGTTTGTATAGTGATTATTCTCCTGTATATTCTTTTTATTTAAATTATAAGGAAGAAAATCCTTCAAAATTTAAGTTGTTAAATCCTTCTAATGATACAGTATTGTCCTATATGTCTCTAATTAGCTGGAAGAAATCTATAGACCCTGACCCACTGGATTCTGTGACCTATGATATAAAAATTATTTTTGAAAATATAGTTTTTAAAGAAATTAAAAATTTAAGTGATACCTTTTATATTTTTAAAGATACAGCAGGTTTTATTGATAACAATGATTATTCTATTTTTGTAACAGCTATTGATAAAAATAATAATATAACATCTTCTGATACTATTAGTGTTGTTTTTGATAATAATGGTAGTATTCCTCCTGGTAAATTTTCCCTTTTATATCCAGAAAATAATGCAAAAGAGGTACCTACAAATAATCTTCAGTTTTCATGGACAAAAGCAAAAACATATTCATCAGGCCAAGTTATATTATATAAATTTATTTTATTGAATTCAGACAATGATTCTATATTCAGTAAGCTGATACAGGATACTACATTGGCTTTAGATAATGGGTTATTGGAGTTTGATAATACTTATTTATGGGGCGTAATAGCTTATTCTTATAGTGGCAATAATATTGATTCTACTTTTTCTGAGCCGATATTAGCACAATTTTCAACACAATCTATACCACCTGGTCCTATTACAAATTTCCATTATTTCGTAGAAGATAATTCTTTAAATTTTGTATGGAGTGGAAATCCTGTTCAGCCTTTTAGTAAAGTAATAGCTTCTACTTCTATATATGGTAATGAATTATATGATACTCTTGATTATCCTCAAGATACAGTTTATGAATTTCCTTTTAAGAATTTGGGTAGTACCAATTACACTTTCAAATTTAATTCTTATAATTCTAATAATATAAAATCTAATAGTCCCGATATTGTCGTTTCCATAGCAGATGATATTAGTTTACCTGTAATTAGTGTTCCTGCTTTGAATTCATTTATAAGTGGTAATTTTATTTCTTTCTTGTTTAATTCGTTAGATGGTAATCCTAATTCTGTAAACTGTACTATAAAGGTTGATGATATTTTATGTGGTTATATTACTAATGTGCCTTGCTGGAAGACATATCCTTTATTAAATAAAAAAGATGGAGACACTATTAAAGTAGAAATTATGGATAAAATAACAAATAGGAAAAATGAATTTTATTATATTTATAGCTCATCTAATGGAGTTAATTTCTTAAGTAATGAAAATGTAAAAATATCATTGGATAAAGGAAAAGGAGCATCTTTTATAATATTTTCTGATACTAATTATTTTTATTTAATGGATATAGGCCCAGTAAAAGGAGATTCTCTTAATGTGCTCACAACAACTATGAAAGCAGCAGAGTTTCCTTTTGATACTTTAAATTATAGAATGATTGGCTATGAGAACAAGTATTTGAATTTTATATTCCTTACATCGGGTACTGAGGATAGCATTAGGGTTTTTCTTTTTAATAAAAATGATCAAAGTAAGATGGCAAAAGCTGTTACAGAAAATGGATACAAAGTGTTTTTTGAAGATATTAGTAAGAATCTGGATACTCTTGAAATATTATATGATAGTATAAAAGAAATGTATTATGTAAATGTTACACAAAATGGTAGTCTTTATTGGACTAGATCAGTTAAGACGGATATTGATGAATCTGATATGATTAATAATGATAGGAAGGTTATAGCGAAAGTATATCCAAATCCAGCGCATGATTTTATTAAATTTGATATTCTAAATTATAATGGTTCATATGAACTGCGTATTTTTGATTTAAATGGTAAAATAATCTTAAAGAAAAAAGATTTAGATAAGGATTTTTATTTAAGAGTTGATAGAAATTTTTCCAGTGGGATTTATTTTTATGTTATAAAGGGCAGGGATTTTACGCTTACTGGCAGATTTATTGTGATTAAGTAGAATTTTGATAATAAAGAGTATTTATCATTTAATGGGCGCTTATTATAGATAAGTGCCCATTTTTTATTTTATTAAAATATTTTTTTAAATCTTTATTTAAATACTTGACAATTTTTTGTTTTATATTACATTTATATGTTATATAAAACAAAATTAAAAACAGGAGAGAAAAAATGGTTATTGTTATGGCGCCTGAAGCCACAGAAGAGCAAAAGTTGGATGTTATAAGTAAATTAGAAGGATTAGGTTTAAAAGTTCACAGGTCAGATGGTTCTGTAAATACAATTTTAGGAGCTATTGGTTCATTGCAAGGCATAGATATTAGGGATATTAAAATTTTGCCTGGAGTAGAAGAGGTTATAAGAATAAGTACTCCATATAAGCTTGTTAGCAGGCATTTTCATAGAGAAAATACTGTTATCAAATTTTCTAATGGTGTGAAAATTGGTGATGATGAGATTGTTGTTATGGCAGGACCTTGTTCTGTTGAAAGTGAGGAGCAGATTGATACAACCGCTATGATTGTTAAGTCTATGGGGGCAAAAATATTGAGAGGGGGCGCATTTAAACCAAGAACTTCTCCTTATTCTTTCCAAGGGCTTGGAGTTGAAGGGTTGAAGCTTTTACGAAAAGCAGCTGATAGTTATGGTTTATTAGTAATTTCTGAAATATTAGAAATAAAATATATAGAAAAATTTATAGAATATGTTGATATTATTCAGGTTGGTGCAAGAAATATGCAAAATTTCCAGTTACTTAAAGAATTAGGAAAGATAAATAAACCTGTTATGCTTAAAAGAGGTTTATCGGCAACTATTGAAGAATTATTGATGTCTGCAGAGTATCTTATGGATGGTGGGAATAGTAATATAATTTTATGTGAGAGAGGCATAAGAACATTTGAAACAAAAACAAGAAATACACTTGATATATCTGCTGTGCCAGTTTTGAAAGAATTGAGCCACCTTCCTGTAATAGTTGATCCATCACATGCTATTGGGATAAGGGATAAAGTAACCCCTCTTGCAAGAGCAGCTATTGCAGCTGGAGCTGATGGTATTATTGTGGAAGTTCATCCGACACCAGAGAAGGCATTAAGTGATGGTGCACAATCTTTGTATCCAAATCAGTTTGAGCAGTTAATGGATGAGATTGGAAAAATAGCAGGCGCAATTGGTAGGAGTTTATTATGATAAAAATAGGGATTGTTGGTCTTGGTTTAATGGGTGGTTCCCTTGCTTCTTCTATTAAAAAATTTGTTACGGATTCTGAAATTTATGGTTTAGATTTACCTGATATTGAGAATATTGCTTTAGATAAAGGGATAATTGATTTTGCAGTTGATAATGTTGAGGATTTTCCGGAAGGTTTAGATATTTTATTTTTAGCAAGCCCTATTTCTGTTAATTTATCTTATTTAGATAGAATATCTAAAATTGAGAAATTAAAAAAAACATTAGTTACGGATCTTGGTTCTACAAAGGTGTCTTTTATGGAAAAGGCTCAGAAATTAGTTGAGAATGGTTATAATGTATTAGGTGGCCATCCTATGGTAGGTTCTGAAAAGTCAGGGATTGAGGCCATAAACCCATATCTTTATCAGAATGCAGTTTATATTTTATGTTTACCTGATGGTTTTGATATTGATAGCAAGAATTTTAAACTTTTTATAGATATTTTGTATACAATAGGTGCACGAATTATTAAATTGGATGCGCACAAACATGATTTTATTATATCGAGGATAAGTCATTTGCCTCATATTATTGCTGTTAGCTTGATTAATTTTATAGAAAAATATCCAGATAGTCAAAGTTTTTATAAATTTGCAGGCGGTGGTTATAGGGATTTAACCAGAATCGCTAATAGTTCAGTCTCTTTATGGAAAGATATATTATTGAATAATAAGGGAAATGTTATATCTTCTATAAATGATTTTATTGAATATTTATATGATATTATAGATTTTCTTAAAGATGGTAAGATAGAGAAGGAATTACAGAAAGCTCGAAGAGTGAGGGCGGAATTGCCAGCCGATAATAAGGGGTTTATTAATCCATTGTCGAGTATTAGAGTTGAGATTGAGGATAAAGTGGGAGTTTTGTCTGATATAACTACAATTTTAGCAGGAGCCGGAATTAGCATAAAAGATATTGCAATATTGAAAATTAGAGAGAATTTAGGAGGTGTTTTAGAATTATCTTTTGATGATTTTAAAACTGCTAATAAAGCAAAATTTTTATTAAATCAAAAAGGTTATGAAATTATTACTTAATTTATTTAAAATTATAATTGTGTGGTTTTTTGTAATAGTTATATTGATATTAATTAATAATAGATATTCGAAACCGAAGGTTGGAACTAAAGTAGTATCAACAAGAAATTTAGTTGATAATATTTTTGCCAGTTTTTCTGTAGAGGAAATTACTCCGGATACTTTTTGTGAAAGCTGGGTCGATAATGATGGAGATGGCATTTTTAATCCTTTAATAGATGATTTTTTAGATGATAATAATAATAATAAATTTGATGCTATTTATCTTGCAGGTTTAAATAAAGGGCGAGCAGTGAAGTTTATTAAAGATAAGTTATATTTAGTTGTTTTTTTGATTTTAGCAGATCAGAATTTTTGTATTATTAATTATGATGGTTTCGGTCTTTCTGATCAGGATATTTATAGAATAAAGAAAAATATAAAGAAGAGGTTCAATATTGAAAATATTCTTTTTTTGCCAAATAGGAATTATAATATGCCGGATTTATTAGGATATTGGGGAATTTTGAATAAAGGAGGCATTAATAAAAGTTATTTTCAATTTTTTGAATTTAAAATTTATGAGGGGATTAAGAATGCATTAGAAGAGCCTAAAAGATTTAAATTATATGAGAAAAAGGATAAAAGTAGAGCTCTTTTAGCTTATAAGTTAGAATTTGACAATGAAGATAGTTTATTTATACTTTTTACACCAAAACAATTTCAAAGAATTTATAATAATTATATTGCTACAGATTATTATAATGATATTAGATTATATCTTGGAAATAATGTGATATTTATAAATTATAATAAACACAATAGAAATGTGGATAGAAGATCTATTTATAGTTTTATTGTCGATCTTAAATATGATTTAGGAAAGGTAGATACTATAGATATTCATTTGATTAATGAAGATTTTTATTTATCTATTTTTGATTTTGATTATTTATTAGATTTTTATTCAAGAAAAGTCAAAAGAGATGTGTATTTTTTTACAGATTTAAAATCAAATTTACAGTTTTTTTGTTTTAATAATAATAAAATATTTTTATTGAATACAGAATATTTTCCCTTGATAGATAAAAAGTTTGTTAATTTGTTGGGTGATAGGGGTAGGATTTTTTTTGTTGAATTATCAACTGATTATCTTATAAGGAAAGATGATGATTTATTTCAAAAAATAGTATTAAAAAAATTATGGGATATAGAAGAAAATTTTGAAGTAGATTTAATACAAGAATTAGAAAGTCAGTAAAATAAGGAGGAATATATTATGGAATTAAAAGAGATTAGAATTGAAAAACCTGAGGATATGAATTTTATTTTAGGGCAATCTCATTTTATTAAGACAATTGAAGATTTATATGAAATTATTGTTTCAAGTGTACCAGGAGCAAAATTTGGTATTGCTTTTAATGAAGCATCGGGGCCATGTTTGGTACGTTATGCTGGTACTGATGATAAATTAGTGGAGCTTGCTATTAAAAATATTAAAAATATAGGAGCAGGACATTCGTTTATAATTTTTATGGATGGATTTTTCCCAATAAATATTTTAAATCAGATAAAAAATTGTCAGGAAGTGGCACGTATTTATTGTGCTACAGCAAATCCCACTTATGTTATTGTTGCTGAAAATAGTCAGGGAAGGGGAATTATTGGTGTAATTGATGGTTTTTCTCCAAAAGGTATAGAAGAAGAAAAAGATATCAAAATTAGAAAGAGTTTTTTAAGAAAAATAGGATATAAAATTGAGTAATAAACTATCACAATCTCAATCAATTTTATTTAAAATTTTAAATAAAATTCCTTTATTCGCAAATTTTTCTAATCAGAATAAGTTGTTATTGATTTCTGTATGTAAAAGTAAAAATTTTGCCGAAGGAGATATAATTTTTAGAATAGATAGCGATCCAACTGAAATGTATTTAATTATTGCTGGATATGTTGATATTGTGCTAAGGAATAATCAAATTGTTGCTACTATTAAGCCTGGTGAACTTTTTGGTGAAATGGGAGTATTTACAGGAATGCCGAGGACAGCTACTGCTCTTGCAAAAACTGCTGTTAAGTCTTTCATAATTAAGAAAACAGAGCTTGATACTCTTACTTTACAATATCCTAAATTGGGGCGGGATCTTTTTAGAAATGTAATTGCTATGCTTGCTGCAAGAATTCGTGAAAATAATGAATTAATTAAGAATTTGAATAAGGAAATCGATAGATTAGAGGAAAGAATAAAGGAATTGTCTGATAAAGGATAGAAGTTTTATTTTTTCGTTCTTTTATTGAATATTTTATATTGACTTTGAGGATTATTTTAATATATTATACATTCATTATTATTATTTAAAAAAAGGAATGAAGTATGGTAAAAAGAGCTTTAGTAAGTGTGTATAATAAAGAAGGTATTATAGGTTTTACTAAAAAATTAAGACAGAATGGTATAGAACTTTTAACTACAGGTGGTACTTATAATTTTTTAAAAGATAACGGCATAGATGCTATAAAAATTAAGGATTATACAGGTTTTCCTGAAATTTTTGGTGGGCGTGTGAAAACATTGCATCCAAAGATTGAAGGGGGAATTCTTTTTAGAAGGGATAATCCTGTTGATAATGAAGAAAAAGATCAGCATGGTATATTGCCTATTGATATGGTAGTATGTAATTTATATCCTTTTGAGGATGCTTATAAAAATAAAGAGTTAGAAGATGATGAACTTGTAGAATATATTGATATTGGTGGTCCTACTATGATTAGAGCTGCTGCAAAAAATTTTAGAGATGTTATTGTGGTTGTCGATCCATCGGATTATGCTGAAATAATAGAAAAAATAGAATCAAAGGAAGAGTTTTCCTTGGAAGAGAGAAAACAATTTGCAGCTAAGGCTTTTAATCATACTGCTTATTATGATAGTTTAATAGCCTCAGCTTTTAGAAAATCTTTTTATGATTTTTCAAGTATAACTTTTTCATATAAAAAAGAGATGAAATTAAGATATGGAGAGAATCCACATCAAGATGCTTATTTATATATTGCAGGCGATAGTAAAAAAGGTTTGCCTTATGAAAAGATATATGGTAAGGAATTATCTTATAATAATTTAGTTGATATTGACAGTGCTATCAATATTATAATGGAGTTTTCAGAGCCTGCTGCTGTTTTGATCAAACATTCTAATCCATGTGGTTTGGCTATAGATGATGATATTCATAATGCTTTTATAAAGGCTAAAGGGACAGATCCTTTGTCAGCTTTTGGCAGTATAATAGGCATAAATAGAGAAGTAGATAAAGAGCTTGCTTTGATGTTAAATGAATTTTTTAATGAGTGTATTATTGCTCCTTCATATAGTCAGGATGCTATGGAAATTTTATTGAAGAAGAAGAATAGACGTATACTTAAGTTAAAGGATAATTTTAAATTTGATGATTATAATATGGTTAAGATAAATGGTGGAATTTTAATTCAGGATAAGGATCTGGGATTTGATGAGCTTATGGATATTGAACTTGTTAGTGGAGAGCCTTTGTCGAAAGAAAAAATGGAGGATTTGTTTTTTGCATGGAAAGCTGTAAAGTTTGTAAAATCTAATGCTATTGTTTTAGCAAAAGACAAAAAAATAATTGGAATTGGTGCCGGACAGATGAGTCGTGTGGATGCTGTAAAAATTGCATTTAGAAAATGTAAAGAGAATCTTCATGATCCGGAAGGTGCAATTCTTGCATCAGATGCCTTTTTCCCTTTTAGAGACAATATAGATTTTTGTTCTGAATATAATATTGCTGCGATTATTCAGCCGGGTGGTTCAAAAAGAGATGGCGAGGTTATTGAAGCAGCAAATGAGCATAATATAACAATGTATTTTACAGGTAGAAGGCATTTTAGACATTAAAAAAGAGGTTTTAATGAATACGCATGTTTTTGAGATAGTACATTATATAATTAATAGTGAGAAAATTTTTAATATTGATTCTGAAAAGATTCAAAGTTTAGTAAAAGAATTGATTAGAATAGGTTATAAAACAAAAGATATAAATATGGCTTTTCAAATGTTAGGACATTTTATAAATTTTAATCATAAAATTAGCAATAAATTTTTAGAAAGTTCTCTTTATAATAAAGAAGATATAAAACCGGATTTTACTGCTGAGGTTTTAAAGAAAGTTAATAATTTTGTTATGTTATTTAGAGAATTGAATTTGATTAATGATGAAAAGGTTGAAAAAGTTTATGATGCAATTCAGCAGAGAGTTGGTATTTTAAACGAACCGGATACGTTGGTGGAGATATTAGAAGATTATTTGATGGGAGATTTAGATATTTTTGATATTGAAGATTTTTTATTAACATTGCCTTTGGCATTTAGATATAGAAAAATATTTTAATATGGGGAAAAAATTACTAATAGTTGAGTCTCCGACAAAAGTACGGACAATCAAAAAATTTTTGGGAAAAGATTTTGATATATTAGCAAGTATGGGGCATATTATAGATTTGCCAGAAAATGAATTAGGGATTGATATAGATAATAATTTTAAACCAAAATATAAAGTAATTAAAGGGAAAAATAAAATTATTAAAGAGATACAAAGTGCATCTGAGAAAGCTGAAGTTGTGTTTTTAGGTCCTGATCCTGATAGAGAAGGTGAGGCTATAGCCTGGCATATTTCAAATAAGTTAAAAAATAAGAATTATTATAGAGTTACTTTTAATGAAATTACAAAAAAAGCAATAGAATCTGCTATAGCAAATCCCGGGCAGATAAATATGAATCTTGTTAATGCGCAGCAGGCGCGAAGACTATTGGATAGGATTGTGGGGTATAAAATAAGTCCTTTTCTTTGGAAAACAGTTTATAAAGGTTTGAGTGCTGGAAGAGTACAATCTGTAGCACTTCGTATGATTTGTGAAAGAGAAGAAGAAATTAGAAAATTTGTGCCTGAAGAATATTGGACAATAGAAGTTGAGTTTTATAATAAAGAAAATAATTTTATAGCAAAATTAGTTAAACATAAAAATAAAAAAATACAGATAAAAGATAAATTTTATGCTAATAATATAGTTAATGAATTAAAGACATCAGATTTTATTGTTAGTAAAATTACTAAAACAAAAAGAAAAAAACTTCCTCCGTTGCCTTTTAAAACTAGTACATTGCAACAGGAAGCTTCTCGAAAATTATCTTTCAGTCCTAAGAAAACAATGCTTATTGCCCAGCAGTTATATGAAGGAATTGAACTTGGAAATGGTCAGACAGCAGGTCTTATTACTTATATGAGAACAGATAGTACAAGAATAAATGATGATTTTAAAGTAGCAACAAAAAATTTTATTCATTCAAAGTTTGGTTCTGATTATGTTGGAACGAAAAATAGTGTGAAAAAGAGTTCAAAAAAGAATAATACTAAAATACAAGATGCGCATGAAGCTATTAGACCTACTTCATTGGAAAATGATCCGGAAAAAATTAAGAAAAATCTTACAAAAGATCAGTATAAAGTATATTCTTTGATATGGAAGAGATTTTTAGCAAGCCAGATGTCCCCTGCTCAGTATGAAAATACATCTATCGAGATTAGTGCTGGAGATTATTTGTTAACAACTAACGGTTCACGACTCATTTTTGATGGATTTATGAAGATATATGAGATTGATTTAGAAGAGAAAGAAGATAATGTTTTACCTCATATAGATAAAAATGAAAAATTGAAACCAGTGAATTTTTTACCTGAACAGCATTTTACTAAGCCGCCTCCAAGATATAACGAGGCTTCTTTGATTAAAGAAATGGAAGAGAAGGGAATAGGTAGACCATCTACTTATGCTCAGATAGTTTCTACAATATTGGAGAGAAAATATGTTGAACTTAAAGAAAGGAAATTTATACCAACAGAGGTAGGAGAAATAGTTAATAAAATTTTAATAGAGAATTTTTCTAATATTATTAATATAGATTTTACTTCAAGAATGGAAGCTGATTTAGATAAAATAGAAAGCGGGGAAATTAATTGGATTGACGTTTTAAAAGAGTTTTATACGCCGTTTTCTGAACAGCTTGAGAAAGTGAATGAGAAGCGGAAAGAGATAAAATCAAATTTACAAAAAAAGACAGAACAAAAATGCCCTCAATGTGGTGGAAATTTGATCATTAAATGGGGTAAATATGGGAGATTTTTAGCATGTGAAAATTTCCCATCATGTAAGTATACTGAACCTTTACCTGAGGAATTTGAAAAAAATAAGACAGATTTAAAGTGCCCTAAATGTAATAGTCCTCTTGTTATAAAAACAAGTAAATATGGGCGTTTTCTTGCATGTTCTACATATCCGCAATGTAAATTTACCTCACCTTTAAAAATTGGAGTGCCATGTCCTGAAGAAGGATGTGATGGAGAAATTATTGAAAGACAATCTAAAAGAGGGAAAGTTTTTTATTCTTGCTCAAATTATCCAGAGTGCAAATTTAGTGTATGGAATAAGCCTGTTTTGAGAACATGTCCGAACTGTGGATATTCCATTATGCTTGAAATAAAAAATAAAAAAGATGAAATAGTAGCTTATCAGTGCTATAAATGTAAATTTAAAGAAAAAAATGAAGATAAAGAAAATTCTTAATGATTACTATTTATATTTGCAAAATGAAAGAAATTTTTCTCCAAATACAATTGAGGCTTATGTAAGAGATATTGTTGATTTTTTTATTTTTATAAAAACAAATAATATTATAGAAGATTATAATATTGAGCATATAGATAAGTTTGTTATAAGACTTTATTTGAATAATTTATTTTCAAAGAATCTCACCAATACAAGTATTAGTAGAAAAATATATTCTTTAAAGGCTTTTTTTAATTATTTGAAATATGTTGGTCTTATTGAAAAAAATCCTATGCATCTTATCTCTAATATAAAAACTGAAAAAAAGTTACCAGAATATTTATCTGAACATGATATGAATGAATTATTAACTAATATTATGAATGATCCTTCCAAATTACCTAAGAATAAATTTCTCGCATTAAGAGATAAATTAATAATTGAATTGTTTTATAACACAGGGATTAGATGTAGTGAACTTTTGAACTTAAAAGTTAGTGATATAAATTTTTATGAGCTTGTGATTAAGGTTTTGGGGAAAGGGAGGAAAGAGCGAATAGTTCCTTTTTCTAAGAATTTATTAGAATTGTTTAGACAGTATATTAATCAATGGGAAATATTAAAAATGACTAAAAAAATAAAGACAGATTTTTTGATTATCAATTATAAAGGTGAACATTTATCGAGATATGGATTACAAAAAATTGTTCATAAATATTTAATGTTTGCCGCAAGTGCTAATCATCTGAGTCCGCATTTATTAAGACATACTTTTGCAACCCATTTGTTAAATAATGGCGCCGATATTAGAGCAGTAAAAGAATTATTAGGCCATAGTAGTTTATCGACAACACAGATTTATACTCATATTTCTATAGATAAATTAAAGAAAATTTATAAATTAGCCCATCCAAGAGCATAATTCAAGAGCATAATCCACAAGAGCATAAGATATTTTAAATTTAGAAATGTGTCTTTTCAAGAATTATAATTGACAATATCTTAAATTTTTAATAAGATATACAGATGGAAAAGATTGTTATATATTTTCCGATTGTTTTATATTTTTTATATCTTTTTTTTGAATTTTATAGAACTAAGAATATAAAATTAGATGATAAAACTTCATATATACTTGCAGGAAGGCGGTTAACTCTTCCTGGATTCATTGCTACATTAGTTTCTACATGGTATGGCGGGATTTTAGGAGTTGGAGAATTTTCATTTAAATATGGTATTTCTAACTGGCTTGTTTTTGGAGTGCCTTATTATATTGCTGCTCTTATTTTTGCTTTTTTTCTTTCAAAAAAGATTCGAGATTCTTCTGTGCTTACAATACCTGAACAACTGGAATTTTACTATAATAGAAAAATCTCAGTTAGTGGGGCAATATTTATTTTATTACAATCAATACCTTCTGTATATATTTTAATATTTGGCTTATTATTTAGTTATTTGACGGGCTTGCCGTATGTTTTGTCAGTAATTATTGGTATAATTTTTTCTTCCATTTATATTTATAAAGGAGGACTCAAAGCTATTTCCCATACTGATAGTGTTCAATTTATATTAATGTATATTTCTTTTTTTATTATTTTAATTACAGCGTATATTAAATTTGGTGGAATTTCATTTTTAAAAAATAATCTTCCGGGATCTCATTTTACATTTTCAGGCGGTAATAGTATGTTTTATATTTTATCATGGTATATAATTGCATTATCTACTTTAATAGAACCTACTTTTTATCAGCGTGTAGAGGCTCTTGAGAAAAAAAAATATTTAATTCCGGGCATATTGATTTCAATTTTTTTTTGGATTGTTTTTGATTTTATGACAACTTTTTCAGGGCTTTATGCAAGAGCAATAATACCAAATATGAAAAATGCAGCTTTTGCATATCCAGAGCTTGCAAATCAAATTTTACCACCTTTTTTTAAGGGAATTTTTTATACAGGACTTTTTGCAACTATTATGTCAACAATTGATAGTTATCTTTTTATTTCAACAGTGTCAATTGGCAATGATATTTTATCTAAAGTTAGGTTTTTTGAGAAAATAAAGCAAAAAAATTATATGGGAATTGGTTTACTTGCATCTGTGATTTTTTCTTTTATAGTTTCAATATCATCAAAAAGTATTATAAATCTGTGGTACAATTTTGGTTCAATTGTGGTACCTGCCTTATTAGTTCCTGTTGTTTCCACTTATACGAAATTTAGGCTTACAATGAGACAGGCTTATTTGATAATGATTTTGGCTCCCTTATTTTCAATATTTTTAATTTTTTATGAGATTGTTTATAATGGAAAATTTTATAATATTGAACCAATTTTGCCAGGCATCATTTTTTCTTTTTTTGTTTGGTTATATCAAATTTTTATGATAAAAAAGGAGGGGTAGTATGTCTGTATTTTATATGCCAGTTAAATATTTTTTGGGTAACAATATTATTTTAAACAAATTCCAGGACGTTATAAAACAGTATAATAGAGTTTTGATTATTACAGGTAAAAGCTCTAAACTTAATAATTCTTTAAATCATGTGGTAGATATTTTAAAATCTAATAATTGTGAATATGCTATTTTTGATGAAATTATTCCAAATCCTCCCACTACTTTGTTACAAAAAATCAAAGATAAATCTTATGATTTTAAGACTGATTGTATTATTGGAATAGGAGGGGGAAGCCATATTGATACTGCTAAAGCTGTTAGCTTAATGATAGCAAATGATATTTCTCCTCAAGATATATTTTCTCCTGATAATTGTCAAAGAGCTATTCCTATAGTTGCCATACCGACGACATCAGGAACAGGTACAGAAGTTACGCAATATAGTGTTATAAATAATGTAGAAAAAGGAATAAAGGCCGGTTTTGGGAATGAATTAATTTTTCCTAAATATTCTTTTTTGGATCCACAATATACTTATACTTTATCTACTACAGTTACAAGAGATACTGCTTTGGATGCTTTAAGTCATTTATTTGAAGGTGTATTTTCAAATAAAAGAAATGAAACAGTATATCCACTAATTTATGATGGCGTAAGTAAAATAATCAATAATCTTGAAAAGGCATTAAAACATCCAGATAATTATAATTTCAGGAAAAATTTGATGATAGCATCATTATATGGTGGGATTGTGATTGCACAGACCAGTACAACATTGCAGCACGCAATAGGTTATCCTTTGACTTTTCATTTGAATATTTCTCATGGTTATTCAAATGCTTTAGCAATGCCTTATATAATTGATGTTTATGGGGATGAAATAAAAGAGATAATTTTAGATATATTGCAATATGCTGGCATTAGTAACCTTGATAATTTTTACAAGTGGCTGGAGAAATTAGGAGTTGAATTTACTGTTGAAAAGTTGAAAGATTATAATCTCGAAGAATTTGCAGATGTTACATCTAAAGCAAGAAATATGGCTTTAAATCCTGTTGAAATAAGCTATGATAAAATATTAGAAATTTATAAAAAAATTGCAGGAATGATTTAATATATTTTATAAATTGAGTTGTTAAAATTATTTTTTTCAGTGATATAAGAGCAATCATATTTTATAAGAAAAAATATAATAAATGGTAATGTTTTTTTAAACATTTTTATTTTATTTACGTATAAATTATTAAAGTTGTTATTAATATTGTAAAAAAAGGAGATATCATGAAAATAAAAATGTTTTTTGCGTTAATTATTGCGGTTGGATTTGCATTGTTTGCATGTAGCAATTCTAATTCTGAAGCAACAAATAAAGCTAAAGCTACAAAAAAGAATTTTTCACAATTTAATAAAAAAAGAGGTGGAGAATTTTCTAAAGTTATCCCTGTAGAAGTTACCAGTGCTAAAGTTGGTGATATAGCATCTTTTTTGTATTTTAGTAGTAATGTGGATGCAGAAGCAGTTGTAGATATATATCCGATGACATCTGGGATTGTTGAGGAGATTTACTATGATGAGGGTGATTTTGTTAAAAAAGGAACTATTTTAGCTAAATTAGATGATAGAGAAGCTTCTATTAATGAAGCAAAAGCCAGAATAAATTATGAACAGTTGAAAGCAGATTTTAATAGACAAAAACAAATGTTTGAGAAAAAGCTTATTAGTAAAGAAGAATTTGAAAATTTTAAATTTAATTATGAAAAAGCTAAATTAGATTGGAAACAGGCTAAATTGCTTCTTTCTTATACAAGAATAAAAACTCCTTTTGATGGAGTTATTGCTATGAGATATATTAAAAAAGGTAATAAAATTTCTACATCTCAGCCAGCGTTTAAGGTGGTAAAGCAACAGGATAAAATAGCAGTTGTTTATATACCTCAAGAAGAGAAAAAATCTATTTATTTGAAGCAGAAGGTTTTTTTAGAATCTATGGGAGATACTATTGAAGGTTATATAAAAAGAATTTCTCCAGCAATAGATCCGCAATCTGGTACTTTTAAAGTTACGATAGGAATAAAGGATAATAAAAATGTTTTATCTGTAGGCCAGTTTGTTAATGTCAGAATTGTAAAGGATATTCATAAAGATGTATTATTATTAACAAAAGATGCTTTGATTTATGAATCAGATAAAAAGTTTGTTTATATTGTAAATCCTGATATGAGTGTTAAAAAAGTTGAAATTATGACAGGATTTGAGACTCCTACTGAGGTTGAAGTTGTTAAAGGGCTTACAAAAGATGATAAAGTTGTTACAGCAGGGAAGAATTCTTTGAGAGAGGATAGTAAGGTTAGAATTATAGAGAAACGTGAATTTTCTTTTAATTTTGGTAAATAGAGGTTCAGAATATGAGTTATAAATCGAAATTTGCTTTTACAGTTTCGAGGCCTGTTGCAATTACAATGATTGTGATAGGTATAGCTGTATTTGGTTTTATAAGTTATTTTAAGTTGAGCTGGAGTTTAATGCCTGATATTTCGTACCCGTCTTTTACAATAAGAACAGAATATGCGGGCGCTGCTCCTGAGGAAGTAGAAAATGTAGTATCCCGTCCATTAGAAGAACAGTTGTCTTTAATAAAGGATCTTATATCAATAACTTCAATTTCCAGACCGGAACAATCTGATATTATTCTGGAATTTGATTGGGATGTTAATCTTGATAGAGCAGCCTCTGAGATAAGAGAAAAATTAGATCAGGTTTATCTTGATCCTGATGTTGAACGTCCTATGATATTAAGATATGATCCTTCGCTGGATCCTGTTATAAGAATTGGTATTTCAGGAGATATGCCTCTTACAAAATTAAGAACTCTTGCTGAAGAAGATATTGTAAGGGATTTAGAAAGTATACCGGGCGTTGCTGCTGCTAAAGTAAAAGGTGGTTTAGAAGAAGAAATTTTAGTTAAAGTAGATGAAAATAAATTGGTTTCTGCAAATATTTCTATAAGTCAGATTAGTAATAGACTTGCTTCTGAAAATATTAATCTTGCTGGTGGAAATGTTAAAGAAGGCAACACAGAATATATTATTAGAATTTTAAATGAATTTAAAACAGTAAAAGAGATTGGTGAGATCATAATTACCAAGAAAAATGGAATTCCTATTAAGTTGAAAGATATTGCAACAATTGAGAGAAGTCATAAAGAAAGGGAAGTTATTACAAGGGCAAATGGAAAAGAGACAATAGAAATTTCTATATATAAAGAAGCGGATGCTAATATTGTGGATGTTTGTGAGAAGGTTAAAGCTAAAATTTATGGTACTCCTCAACAGCAGGCTTTTGTAAAAAATATGGATAAGAAACAAACAGCAAAGATTAAAGATAGAAGAGCTCAATTTAGAGAAGCTATGTTAAGAAGATCAATGACAGATTTTTTGGTTTATAAGATGAAAAATAAAGTAAAATTTGTCACTTTAGCAGATCAATCTATCTTTATTAAAAATTCGATTAATGAAGTAAAAAGCACTGCTATTTGGGGAGGTATTCTTGCTATAATTATTCTTTATTTGTTTTTGAATAATTTTGGGACAACATTGATAGTTGCTTTATCGATACCACTTTCGATTATTGCGACTTTTGCTCCTTTGAAGTTATTTAATGTTAGCTTAAATATTATGTCTTTAGGCGGTTTGGCATTAGGGATTGGAATGCTTGTTGATAATTCTATAGTTGTGATGGAAAGCATTTTTAGGTGCAGGGAAGAAGGAGATGATTGGATATCTTCTGCTGTACGTGGTGTATCTGAGGTAGGAGGAGCTGTTATTGCATCAACTCTTACAACAGTTTCTGTGTTTTTTCCTATAGTTTTTGTGGAAGGGATAGCAGGTCAGATTTTTGGTGATTTATCTTTAGCTGTTGTTTTTTCTTTAATTGCGTCATTGTTGGTCGCTTTATTTTTTATTCCAATGCTTGCTTCTAGAAAATTAAATAAGAATGAGTTAGATTTCCAGAAAATAGGTTCTTCTTTTAGATTTAAAGTAGAGATGAATAAAAGTTTCGGAAATTTATTACTATCTCCAATAGATCTTGTATTTTTTATTTTAATTCAGATAAAAATGTCTATTTTTTATTGCTTATTTTTGATAGTTCAATTTTTACATGCCTTATTGTTGCCTATTTTAAAGCTCGTTAAATTGGATGATAAATTGTTTAATTTTATAAAGGTTTTTTCCAGGAAGCAAAATGATAGTAAATATGTTTTATGGGAAGAATTTTTTCAATTAAAAAATAGTGAATTGTTTATTGATAATTTTAAGTTATATAAATACCCATATTATTTATTCAGGTTTATTTTGCAGAGTTTTATGTTTTTTATTAATCGAATAGTATTGATTTTTGTTTCTATATTGTTTTTTATTGGAAAATTTTTTGTTATTATATCAGTAGCAATTTTTTCACCATTGTTTAAAATATTGAGCAAAATTTTTAATATTTTCATTACAAAGGTATATAATTTTTATCCGATATTATTGGCTAAGGCATTGAAAAATGATGTTAAAGTAATAGTAGGAGTTCTGTTACTATTTTTTATAACTATATTTGGAATATGGCCATTTTTAGGGAAAGAATTAATTCCGGAAGTCCATCAGGGTACTTTTTATTTAAATGTTAAAATGCCAGTGGGTACTCCTGTTGAAAAAACGGATTCTGTATTAAATGTTATTTCTAATAAAATAATAAAAATTAAAGATGTAAAAGATGTTAACTATTATGCTGGAACAACAAAAGATGATATTACAAGTGGCGAGATTGGGGAACATGTTGGTAGAATTACAGTAAATGTTAGAAAAAATGGAGACATAAAAAGGATTGAGGAAAAGATTTTAGGGCAAATAAGAAGTTTTTTAGTTGATTTTACGGATATAGACTATAATATTTCAAGGCCGGTGCTTTTTACAATGAAGCCGCCAATCCAGCTTGAAATTAAGGGTTTTAATATTGAAGAATTGAGGAAAATTGCAGATGATATTGCCAATCAAATGAAAAAATTGCCTATGTTGAAGGATATAGAGAGTTCTATTAAATATGGTTATCCTGAGATAGTTATTTCTTTTAATAGAGAGCTATTGTCTCAATTTGGTTTGAATACTTCAGATGTTGCTACTTTAATAGAAAATAAGATTAAAGGAAATGTTGCTACTAGATTTAAAGAAGAAGATAGAAGAATAGATATTAGAGTATATCTTAAAGATAATCAGAGATTAGATGCAACTCATTTGAAAGATTTAATAGTCAATCCAGGTGGTAATATTCCAATACCATTGAGAAGTGTTGCTACATTGAAAATTGTAAATGGGCCAAGTGAAATTCGTAGAATAAATCAAGAAAGAACGGCCGTTATTACTGCGAATATTGAAGGAGTTAATCTAACAGAAGCAACGAGTGCTATTTATGATATTTTAAGTCATTATGATTTTCCAGAGAATTTTACTTATGACATTTCGGGACAGAATAAGGAGATGGAGACATCTTTAAATAGTTTATTTCTTGCATTGGTTTTAGCTATTTTGCTTGTATATATTGTTATGGCTTCTCAGTTTGAATCATTTTTACATCCATTTTTGATTTTGTTTACTATACCGATGGCATTAATAGGTGTTGTGTTAACTTTGTTCGTTTTTAATATAGCAATTGGAATCACGGTATTTATCGGCTTGATAACTTTAGCAGGAATTGTTGTAAATAATGCTATTGTATTGATTGATTATATTAATTTATTAAGATCAAAGGGAATGGATAAAATTGAAGCTATAAAAAAAGCGGGTTTTGTGAGATTAAGGCCGATTTTGATTACAAGTTTTACAACAATATTAGGATTGCTTCCAATGGCGTTGGGATTAGGTGAAGGAGCTGAAATTAGAACTCCTATGGCTATTACAATTATTGCGGGTCTTGCGAGTTCTACCTTCTTAACATTAGTTCTTATTCCTGTTGTTTATAAAAGATTTAGTAAATAAGGATGTGATATATGGTAGAACCTAAAATTAAAGAATTGGCTATTCCAAAATTTTCTATTAATAGGCCTGTAACGGTTGTTATGATATTGTTTGCTTCTTTGATAATAGGTGTTATAGCTTATTTTAAAATAAAAATAGATTTATTTCCCTCAGGAATGAATAATCCATATTTAGGTATCTGGGTTCCTTATAGTAATGCCAATCCAAAGGAAATTCAGCAACAAATAGTTAAACCTATTGAAGATGAAATAAAAACAGTTAGTAATTTAAAAAGAATTTATAATAATTCTTCTTCAAATGGATGTTGGTTCTGGTTAGAATTTGCACAGAATACTAATATGGATCTTGCTTATTCTCAAGTTTCAGATAGGTTGGAAAGGGCTAAACCGTATTTACCGGATGAAATTGAGCATTTGTACATAAGGAGATTTAGAGAAAATGATGAGCCTATTTTATATTTTGGTATAACGTATGATTCTACATTAAAAGATCCAAATTATCAGATTGAAAAATATGTTAAAGGGCCTCTTGAAGGATTGAAAGGGGTGGCAAATGTTGAAACTTGGTCTTTTAGAGAAAAGTATTTTCAGATTATTATAGAGGAAGAAAAACTTAAGGCTTTGAAAATAAATCTATCAGAAATTATGCAACGGCTTCGTAAGGACAATTTTTCAATTTCTGCAGGTTATGTTTATAACGGCTCTCAAAAATTATTACTTAGGGCGGATATGAAGTTCAAAACTTTAGATGATATTAAGAATATTGTTATTAGAAATGGGATATATTTAAAAAATATTGCTGACATCAGATTTGATTATGATGATGAAATTCGGAATGTGATGCGGATAAATGGAAAGAAAGCAGGTGGTATTGCTATTTATAAAGAAAGTCAGGCAAATACAGTTGAAACTGTAAGATTAATTAAAAAGAAATTGAAAGAACAGTTTTCAAGGTATAAAGAACTTGAAAAATTTAAATATTTTATTTTTTGGGATCAAGGTTCTGTGATTGAAGATTCAATTGGCAATGTTCAGTATACTGCTTTTTGGGGTGGCTTGTTTGCTTTTATTGTGCTTTTATTTTTTTTACGTCGCCTGAGGATTACACTTATTTTAACAATTGCTATTCCATTAACATTGCTCTTTACAGTAATTGCTATTTATTTCATTGGTTGGACATTAAATTTGATAACACTTATGGGGCTTATGATCTCTGTTGGAATGGTGATAGATAATTCAATTGTTATTACTGAAAATATATATAGATTTAGAAAAATTGGGTATGATCCTCGAAAGGCTGCTGTTATGGGAGCCTCAGAGGTTGGACTTGCTATTACTCTTGCAACATTGACAACTATTGTTGTTTTTCTTCCTATGATGTTAATGTCTGGTGATTCTGAAATGTCTTTTTTTCTTGTTAGGATAGGAACTCCTGTGATTTTTGCTCTTATAAGCAGTTTATTTATAGCATTGGTATTAATTCCTTTAGGAACTATAAAGATAGAGAAACAATTTTTAATAACTGGTAATCAAACAATTGTGGATAAATTATCAGGGTTTTATAAAAAAGCTTTACAGTTAATGCTGCGCAGGAGATTAGATTTTACTATAGCATTATTGTTTGTTTTGCTTAGCAGTTTTGTTCCTTTTAGCAAAGTAAATAAAACTGACAGAGCAGAAGGAGGGCCTACTGATGCAAGGATAAGGGTGAGGTTTCCTTCTAATTATTCAGTTGAAAAAGCCGATAGTACTTTATTATATTTAGCATCAAAAATTGCAGAAAGGGATAGTGTTTATAATATTAAATATATTTTAACAAGGGTTAATGGTTTTAGAGGAAGAATAGAATTATACTTAAAACCTATTGAGGATAAGCAATGGTATCAAGTTGTTTATAATAAGATTAAGAGTATTTTGGGAATAAAGTATAGAAGAAGATTAACAAGAGTAGAATTAATTGAAGATTTAAAAAAACAATTGCCAGAAATTCCAGGTGTTAGAATTCGGTATTCGTGGAGTGATATGGGAGGCAGTAATAATAATTATTTAGAATATACGTTACAGGGTAAAGATATTGATAAATTAGTCGAGATTGCTGAGGATTTAGAATCCCAATTAACTCTTATACCTGGAGTTTTAAGTGTTGATAATGATATGGAGACAGGTAAAGATGAAATTCATATCATTGTAAATAGAGAAATTGCACAGAATTTAGGAATTGATCCAAGATATATTGCTTATTACATAAGTTATACCTTTCGAGGGCGTAAAATTTCTAATTTTATAACAGATGAGAGGGAAATTCCAATTTATTTGAAATATAATAAATTGGATGAAACTTCTTTTCATAAACTAAAAAATACTTTAATACGGACAAATTCAGGAAGATCAGTAGATCTTGCTTCTATTGCTGATATGAAAATAGCCAAAGGTATGGGAAATATTAAGAGAGAAAATGGGAAGTCTTTTTTACAAATGCAAGTATATGTAAATGAAAAGGATATGATGAGGGTTAGAATGGCAGCAGGAAATATTTTAAAAAATTATAATTTCCCAGAAGGATATTCTTATTCTGAAGGCCGAAGGTTTAGAAGGATGGAAGAACAGAATCAAGATCTTGCTTTTTCTTTGCTTTTATCAATTCTTTTTGTTTTTATAATAATGGGAGTTTTATTTGAGTCTTATGTTTTACCTCTTTCTGTATTAATATCAATTCCAACAGCTTTTGCAGGTGCCTTCTGGCTTTTGTATATTACGAATACTACTTTTGATATTATGGCTGGTATCGGCCTTGTTGTATTGGTTGGGGTTGTTGTGAATAATGCTATTGTATTAATTGATATGATAAATCAATTTAGAAATAGCGGACTTTCGCGAAGTGATGCAATTATTGAAGCAGGATTACATAGATATAGGCCAATTTTGATGACTGCTTTTACTACAATATTTGGCCTTTTGCCTATGGCCATTGGAAATACTTCTTTGATTGGTATTCCTTACACTCCAATGGGTGTTACAATGATAGGTGGCCTTCTGGCTTCTACCATACTTACATTATTCACAGTTCCTTTAATTTATACATATTTAGATGATTTAAGAACTTTTTGGAAAAATTTTATATCAAGGTTTTAAAATATGAATATAGAGGTACTCTTTAAAGAGTATCTCTATATTTGAGGGTTAAGAAAAAGAGGTATCCAAAAGGATAAATATTTTTTTTAATCTTCCATATTATAAATTTAATATTTTCGTTGTTTTTTAGAGCTTTTTTAGATAATATAATTTTATAATTGAATAATGTTCTAAAGTAAAATCAAATGATTCCGTTGATTAAAGTATTAAATTTTTATTTGATTTAAAACAATAGCTTTTGCTATAAATAATAGTCAAATAGTAAAGTTTTTTTATTGGTATAGTATTTTTTATAGAGTTAATATCTTTTTTTTACAATCTGTTTTATTTTTATCACTGTTTATCCATTAAATCATACCTTTCATCAGTCTATTTATACAGAATATCGCTAAAAATTTTGTTTTTCTATTTTTTATAATATTTTTTATAAAAAAGGAGGATAACATGTTGTTTAAACTTAATTTAACTGATCAATTTTGTTTTAAAAATGGAGGTATCATTATGTATCGTTTAGTTTTTTTATTGCTTTTATTTTTTAATGTAGTATTTGCTGATGTTGATGGTAGTTTAAAGCAAGCAGAGATGTTATACAAAAAGTTAGTTAATTCTGGAGATAAAAAATCTCTGGAGAAGGCAGAAATGCTTATAAAGGATATTTTAAAAGAGGATGCAAAAAATGCAAAGGCGCTGATGATATTGGGTGGCATTTATACTCTTAAAGGAAAATATTCTAAAATGCCATGGAACAAGATGAAGCATGTTAAAAGAGGGCTTGCATATATGGATAAAGC
>Ga0164318_10000555_pt1 | contig 29244 bp, 36 predicted proteins | sample GuaBasSedimGuay9_FD_113734 | JGI IMG/M metagenome (GOLD analysis project Ga0164318, IMG submission 113734) | Subseafloor sediment microbial communities from Guaymas Basin, Gulf of California, Mexico - Guay9, Core 4571-4, 0-3 cm | ecosystem: Environmental > Aquatic > Marine > Hydrothermal vents...
TGGTTGGATAATAAGGCAGAAAAGAGATGACAGAATAGAATCGGCATTGTTCGTTATAACAATACTTCACAATGTTTTTGCTATTAGGGTAAAGGTCAGCTAGGAATTTTGTCCCAAAGCCTTATGGGGACAATAAATATTTAAAAAAATAGGTTGTTTTTAATTATTATGAAATATCTACCTGAAAGTAGAGGATCGTATGAATATATTGAAAATGTATACAGAGGGAGATCACAGGAGTACAGAGAGAAATGCAAGGTTCTTGCAAGACTGAGCAATGAGCTCCAGCAAGATATAGAATTATGTACGCGAAAACTTGAAGACATCTCAAATATTTCTGGCAGAGATCAAGGTTTATTGCGCAGAATTTATCTAAAAATGAGAAGTCTTTTACAAAGATACCCACGCGAGAGGGTACTAGAGGAATTGATAAAAGCAGAAGTAAGAAGTCTTGGAGAGTTAAAGAACAGGTTAGGTGAAAAGATAAGCTATGGTGAGCAGGAGGTTCAAATTGCTAATCAAAGAATAAACGAGCTTTATGAATTAGAAATGACCTTGGTGGAAGAATTAAGCACTACTAAACAACAATTGGAAGAAATTAATAGAGAAATTGAAGAACTGGGTGAAAGATTAGGTTCATATGATAAAGAGCCTGATTCTAATCTAGATCTGGTTAAAGAAAGATTGGAATTGGAGCAAGCAAAAAGAGTAAAAGAGATGAAAATGGGCGAGTATGAAAGTGAAATATTGACAGCTACAACCTTACAGACACAAATAAGAAACCTGAGAGATGCATATAAAATACTTATTGATAAGGGACTCACACTTGCTATAAAAAATGCTAAGGTTGCCTATTCGCATATTACAGGCACCTATGATGCTTTAGAGAAAATGGTTCCGGGAAAAATTGCTGTAGCTGGTGTAACACAAATGACGCTTGAAGCTATGAAAACCTTTGCAAGGGTTAAGGAAGATATGAATTATGTTTTTGAGATTATCACAAAAGCATCTGCAGAACTTCCGCAGGTAGTACCTTTATTCGAAGAGCCGTTTTACTCTGATGATACGCTAGAGACTGCGTCGCAAAGACTTGAAAAAGGCAAAGAATTATTTAATCAGAAATTAGGGGCTGTGCTTGGAAAATCTTTACCAGAGGTTAAATCCACAGATATGTTACCGAGTCATGATGAAAGCAAAGCTTAAGCTTGAAAAAATATTTAAGGAGTTGCAAAGTGAGAGAGAATTCATAATTTTGGATGAAGAGGAAACAGAAAGGTATCTTGCTATTTTTCAAATTTGTATAAGAGAATACGGAGATACAATTGATAATAAACCTTACCTGTATCGTTATTTAGAAGATCTGATGTGTTTGTTACGGGGCGTAGGACTTCTATCAAAATATCCGTTTTCATATTTAAAGGTTGACAAAATTTCTGGATTTCCCTCTTGGAGTGGTATTGAAGAAATATACTTACTAAAAAACAAGGCTCATGATACGCATAAAATGAATGAAAAAAATATAATTGATAATGCAAGATACAGATTGCTGAGAGGCGAGAATGTAGATGTAAATGCACAAAACCTTCAATTGCAAGAATTTTACTATCAATTAGAAAATCTTACATTGCCTTGTTTAGGTGACATTAGGGTAGAGGGGAAAAACACATATCAAGACTTAAAATACACAATTAAGAGGAGTCGCTTCTTTAGCATGATAGAGGAAAATTATCAAGGCTCACAAACATATACCATGGGTTGTTTGTATTATAATCCTGTAAAAAACCAACCAGATTTGTGGTTTTTTGAGATTGATGTTGATAGGCTTTTAGAAAGAACTACTCATAAAAACAGTTATATTACAGATGAGTTTAAAAATTTGATAAAAGAATATTTATTTTTTGGCCCTGAAGGGATGTGTCTAATGGTAGAAAAAAATTCCCCAGGAGTTGTCAGAAAAATAAATAAAATATCTTTTGGTCCGTTTTACTTTTCCCCCTATCAGGAAATAGATGTTTTGGAAAACGGTTTAAAAAATGCAAGTAGATACATAGAACAAGGAAATGCTTTTTTATTTATTCAAGAAAAGGAGATAAATCTTGAAACAGGAAAAAATGATGAGTATGTTGTCCACTAAAGATTTTTATAAACTCGATGCAAAGGACATCGAAAAGATAGAAAAATTTGAACAAGAGGTTGGTTTACCAAAAACAGTAGCGGATAGAGAAGAGTTAGGCAATATACTAAAAGAAGCTGTAATTGCAGTAAAACTAGAGGATTCTCATGTATCTTATGATCAAATATTTGATCGTTTTCGTGAAGAATGGGACTGGTTGTACAGGAAAAGGGTTATAAAGAATGATGTTCCGTATTTAAGGTGGGATGCAGTTTTAAAGAACTACATAAATAAATTAATGAGCAAAGACTATGAAGATCTTTTTACATGGGAGAAAAGAAAATTATTAGCAACACATGTTGTTAGAACAGGAGATGTAATATGCGAGGAGCGTGAATATTACAGAGATGTGTTCCGAACATACAAGATGGATGCAGAGTTCTGGTTTATTCTTACACCAGAAGATGTAATTAAATGGGTAAGAAATGGTTACTCTATTCCATTTATAGAAGACTTCAAAGCCCTTTATAAAAAGGATTATGAAACCTTCAAGAAAATTTATTACGCGGCAGATAGCAGAACACAAGAAGAATTTCTTGCTACCATCTCAAATAACCAATCAGAATTTTTCATAAACTTTCACAGAAGCAAGAAGAAAAAAGATTTGGTGGAAGCTGCAAAATTTGATATCACTAAGTATATAAAGCCAGAAATTCTGTATTTAAAGCTACCTGAGAAGATGAAAGAGGTCTACAAGAATGTCGATAAAGAGAGGCAGCTAGAATTATGGAACAGGCTAGCAAAAATATTTAGAGATAGAGATTTGTCAGAGTTCCTTAACGTTTCAAAGTTTGATTTTTCTCAAGTAGAGGATATAAAGCACCTTTTTGATAATTATTTTGATATATTCAAAGAGTTCTATAAGAATCAAAGCGCTGAAGAACAGGCTAAAATATGGAAAAGGATCTATATGTATTTAGATAATGAAAAAGAAAAAGAGATTTTATTAAACTCCAGTTTTGATTTGATAGAAATTCTTACACCTGAAGAAATATACGAAAAATATTGGTACTTGGTAAAGGATTCTGAATTTTTTCAAGATGATGAAAATGTAAAAAGATTTTATTTAGAAATCGCGTTTTCTCCACGAATTAAAAAGGATTTGCAGAAAGATAAAGAGATCGATGAGTATTTTAAAGAAAAGAATATAGACTTGAGTTGTATAAGAATGTCTAGGGCATTAGGTGATATGCTGGATATAAATGGATTTTCATATGTGAAGCTAAAAAAGAAAAATGAAAATATTAACATCGAATTTGATATAATTCCAGAATTAAATAGAAGGTGTGTAAAAATCTATGGACTAGAGGATTCTAATCTTTATAAACCTATATCCGAGTTAGTGAATAATCATGAAATTGTTATCAAGCATTCTAAACTTTCGCCTGTTAAAGGCAAGATAAATATTTTCTATAACGACAGTAGTTTTAAAGTAGAAATCAGTTTTAGCAGTCCATTAATTTCTAGGGCAAAGGATATTATTAGCCTCTTGTCTTCAGATAACAACGTAAAGGAATTACTTTTGACAGGGAAATATAAAGAACTGACAAAAGAAATAAGAGAAATTCTCGAAAAAACAGGAGTATCATCGCTGGAGAACTCAATACCAGAGCCACTATACATAGAAATGAGCAGTGTATATTTTACAATTAATGATGTACCTATTTATTGCTTTTCTGAAAAACAACCCTTGACTATTTGTTTTGGTGATAAAGAGGTAATTCCTTTAGATTCGTATATTATCAGGACATCGGTGCAGAGAAAGGAAGATATTATTGATACATTAGTTTGTGCCGACTATTTGAAATGGAATGAGAAGAAGATAGAGGAGAAAATAAAAGAGGAGGAGGACACAATCCTTAGAGAATGTGAAAAACCGGAAACAATAGTAGAAAGAAATCGTTTGCTTTCTAGGACATATGAAAACAGCCCGAATCTGAAAAGGTTATATTATTACAAGGTCTCGCTAAAACATAGTATCCCAAGATCTTTAGATTTTGATTCCGATTGGGATTTGTTGGATATTACAACAGAAAATGAAATGTTCTTAGAAATACTAGAAAAACTTAAAAGTTTATGAAATTGTAATCAAGTTAATTATTGAGCATTGATTTTAAAAAGAAAAAATATTTTATTTATTAGGAGATTAGTATGAATTTCTTTCCATATGCATTGAGAGAAAAGCAAGAAGAATTCATAAGTTTTGTCAATAAAAATGTGATGAAAAATGTGATATGCGTAGAGGCTCCTACGGGTTTTGGTAAAACACCTGCATTGCTCGCTGCCCTGCTGCCCTATGTTTTAGATGGTTACAGGGTGATATGGACTGTAAAAACAGGCAATGAAACAGATAGGCCTATAGAAGAGTTAAAGGAGATAAATAAAAAGCTTGGAACAAATTTTTTCGGTCTGTCTTATAGAGGAAAAAAGGATATGTGTCTTCTCGCGAGGGAAAGAAAGCTAAAAACAGATTATGACGGGGCAACGTTTTTTTGTAACATGAAAAGGAAAGAGTGCAAATATTATGCTAATCTCGCAGGCGTTGATATAGATATGTTTTTAGAAAAACCACTGCTTTATACAGAGCTTGTAGGTATTTGCAAGAATCTTAACCTGTGCCCTTATTTTTTACAAAGAATACTTGCAGAGTTTGCAAGCGTTCTTAGTTTAAGCTATAACTATATTGTGAATGAAGGTATTGCATGGGGTATTAAAAGCCTTATCCCCTTTAAGAACTCTATACTAATCGTGGATGAAGCCCATAATTTGCAATTCATAACCTCTAATGTAAACTCTAACAGAATAACCACACGTACAGCAATAAATGCCCTCAAGGAATGGCGCGAATTTGTTGGGGATGATGGCAGAGAGAAGCTTTTTATAACCTCGCTTATAGAGGAGATGAGGGGGATATACAAATATATGAAAGAGAGTAATGAGTGTGAAATAAGGCTAAATATGGATGAGTTTTTATCTAAGGTATTAGCTAAGGAAGGGCTTGGATTTGATGAGATGTTTGAGATATTAAGCAAAATAAAAAAGGTTGGCACAGAGCTAAGAAGACAGCAAATAGAGGCAAACAAATCACCTCGCTCATCCCTTTACAGACTCTCGCTGTTCCTGTTTGATGCAATCTCAAATATTAATGTTAGGGGCGTTGAATTTATTGCAGAAAGGCAAAAAGATAATATTGCCATTGAGATTTTTGATATGAGATCAGAAGAGATTCTAAAAAACAAATGGGATCAATTTAGATCGGTAGTATTCTGCTCCGGAACGCTAAGGCCTATCAATGCATTTGCTACAACAACCGGCATTAGCTCCTTTGAGGGAAAGGTGTTTCATACGAAGATCAATAAAGAAAATGTGAAAACCTTTATAATAAAGGGTCTTAGCACAGCGGGTGAAGAGATAGGGAAGGAAATGGTAAGAAGATACATTAACGCTTTGGCTTCATTCCTTAAGCTTCCATTCAATTCTGCGGTATTCTTTTCAAGCTACAGGGTGCAGGAGGAAATAATGAATGCAGGCCTATTAAGCTTGGCCAAGGATATGGGGAAAAAGGTATTTATAGAATATAAGGGTATGAGCGGCCATGAAGCAAGGAAAATATTAGATGAGTTTAAAGAAGAGGGTAAGAAAGGTAAGAAAGGTTTGCTTTTGGCGAGTATGCAAGGCAGGTTTGCGGAGGGTGCAGATTTTCCCGGAAGTGAGCTAGAAGGCATATTTATTGTTGGTATACCATTCGATAGGCTTAACCTGAAAACAAGGCTATACTTAGAGTATTATAAATCTCTTTATGGGATAAGGAAGGGTGTATACTATGGTTACGTGATCCCGGCTATGAGAAGGGCCAGCCAGGCATTGGGCAGGGCTATAAGAAGCAAAGATGATAAAGCTGTGTTTGTGTTGGGGGATGAAAGGTACTTGCAGAAAAGATTCTTTACCCTGCTTCCCTTCTATGTGAAAAAAACAGCTATTAGCGTGGAGCTGGAAAAATTTGCGAAATTAAACGATAGCTATTCCCCTCCTGTCCAGAAATAGTTATCTATCAAAAAAATAAAAAATGGGACACTTATAACTATGATTATCACATCAGCTATGAGATACTCATACCCAAGCTTATTTTTTACTATGTAAAGCAAAATCTCCAGCATGACAAAATAAAAGATTATCATGAGCAAGAATGCAGCTATCCTTTTTTCCCAACTATAATACCTGCTATGTATTTCATCAATTTTGAATGCCATATTTAAAAATTATCTCAATAATAATTAATACTTTCTTAAATCCCAAACCAAAAAGTAACTAAAAAGAGCAGGCTTGATGTATGGATTATATCAAGGTGATAGAAAAATTGAAGAGCGAGATAAAAGAGATAGGAAACGAACTCTCGCTTGTAGAGCTTGCCATCAAACAAAAATATGGTTCTGTGCCTATAAGAGACCACTTATTTAGGTACTGTATATCGCTAATAGAGACACCATGTGCTGATCTCAGAGCAATCGTTAAAGAGAGCGATCAGGAGCTACAAGAAGATATGCTCCTTGTTATGGGTTATTATGAGAAAAGATTAAAAAGGATCGGACGTGAGCTCAGAAAGAACATATTTACGTATACTATTGATTTAATAGAGGTAGAAGCAACTTTAGCAGAGACGCTTGGAATAGAGCATGAAGAATCATATAAAGAAAGGATACTTTCCAATGAACATATAAAAATGCTCGCAGAGTATGAGATAAGAAGGCTAAATTAGACCGTAAATAAGAAGTGGGAATACTATTGTGGCATCACCGTATATGGTTACGTATCTTGCCTCCTCGTTAATTTTACCCCATGACACCGCTTCTTTTGCCTTTGCACCGGAAAGACTACCATCCCAAACTTGTGCAGTTGTTACATAGACAGCATAATCCAAGCCACCTCTAACTATATTAACACCTATTGTATGATGCTTAGCTATGCCACCACCGAGTATTATCCCTCCCGTTTTATTTGCATTAAATACAATATCGGCAAGTGTTTTCATATCGCCAGTAACATCTATACAAAAATCTGCATGGTCTTGCTTAAAGAAATAAAATTGTAAGCCTATAGCAGAATCTGTAATTCCTGGACAAAATATTGGTATGTTATTTCTGGCTGCCCAATATATGAAAGAGCTCTCTTTGCTTATCTTCCCAAGCTCAAGTATAAATTCACTTGGACTCCATGCTCGCTTTTTTTCATAAAGCTTTGTTAACAATTTTTGTATTTTTTCCTCAAGCAGTATGTATCTCTCATTCGGAACAACTATATTTCCCAACCTGTTAATACCTCTTTTATGTAATTCTCTATCATCCATATCAAAGCTGCCTATATAATATGGATCAAACCCCCTTATAAAATCATGCTCTACAGCACCTCCCGTAGTTATAATAACATCTACAAACCTCTTTTTGCACATTTCAGCAAAAATACCTCTCAGGCCTGAAGCCACCATATTTGCTGTAAAGGAAATAAATACCGTTACATCCTTGTCCATCATTTTTTTGATTATCTCTCTACCAATCCCTGTATGTGTTGCTTGAAAGCCTGCACACTTTAATTGGTCAACAAATTCACCCATACTTTTAATATTCTCAATATCATAATCCTTAACTACATTCATACCCTTCATCTAAAGAATTTAGTGCAGCGGGCATAAAAATGTTTTACTGATACGAAGCTATGCTTTAGCTGAAACTTCTAAGCTAATATTAAAAACAAATCACTGCTCAAACAGACTATGCTCAATATAATATTGCATACTCTCGCCAAAACTATTAAGACCGAGCATCTCAGCTTCTTCATCACTCAACTCTCTTATTTCAAAGTATTCATGCTTGCTCCTTATACGCCTATGGAACCCCTTTCTGCTAAATGGGAATCCTTGATCTGCTACAAGCTCAGGTATATGGTCACATATCTCCATAGCTTGAAGTATATCATCTGCCTTAATATAAACAGCTCTCTCATGCCCTTTCTTGACCCTTTTACCTAAAATTTTATACCATGGCATAGCTTGTTAAATATTCAAGATTTATATTTTTAAACCAATATTGTAACAATTTTATATTACTAGCCCCGTGGTGTAGCGGTCAAGCATAGGAGGCTCTGGAGTTTGGCTGGAGCGGTTCCGATACCTCCTGCTACCAGATAGCGGAGAAACCTCCAGACCCAGGTTCGAAGCTATGGAAATCCTGGCGGGGCTATCAAAACGATTTAAATAAACTATTGGTTATGTGGTAAAGTCTTTTCCCATCTTTTATATACTCCTCTCTTTCAACATTTCCAACAAATATTGCATGATCTCCAACTTCAACCTCTTTAATTACCTTGCATTCCAAATATCCTAAGCAATTCTTTATCCTTGCACAATCTATGGCTTTACATTCTTCTTTTTCTATACCAAATGCGGTAAATTTATCTATGTCCCTGCCACTCACTGTACCACATTTAATGGCAATTTCCTTCATTTCTGCGGGGATAAAATTCACACAAAATATCTTTGACTTAGAAACAAGAGCATACGAATATCTCTCTTTGCCTATTACTATACCGTAAAGGAACGGTTCAAAAGATAGAGGAGTATGCCAGGCAAGCGTTATTATATTGTCCTTTCCTTCATATCTTGTTGTTACAAGTACAACCTGTCTTGCTCCTGTAAGCTCTGACATATTTAAATCTTGGCTTAGGGGTTAATAAGTTTTATTTAATCCATCCGATCTCAACCATATCGGTTCTTTGCCTTGGCTGAATATCGATATCATTTTCGTTACAGGGAGCGTTTTTATTTGATTTATAATGCAAAATACCTGTCCATGCGATCATTGCACCATTGTCGCCCGCATATTCTATAGGAACAGTATTAAACTCGGCTCCCCTTTCCTTACACATAATGCCTAGCATTTCCTGAAGCCTTGTATTTGCTGCCACACCACCGGTAAGCAGTACCTCTTTCTTCCCTAAGTGGGCAAGCGCCCTTTCTGTCACTTCAACAAGCATGGAAAAGAAGACTTCTTGCATAGAAAAGCATATATCTTCAAGCTTATAGCCAGCGTTATACTTTCTTATGCACTCCGTAACTATGCCCGAGAAGCTTAGATCCATGCCTTTAACAACATAGGGCAGATCTACCCAATTCCCATTCTTTGCAAGTTTCTCTATCTTTGGTCCTGGAGGGAAGCCCAGCCCTACATTTCTACCAAATTTATCTAAAGCATTGCCCAGCCCTATATCCATTGTTTCTCCAAAGCACCTATATCGACCGGAGCTAAAAGAAAGTATTTGTGTATTCGCACCTGAAACATAAACAATTACAGGATCCTTACTTTCTGTTAAAAGCCTTCCTATTTCTATATGGGCTATGCAATGATTAACGCCAATTATCCTTCTACTCTTATTAGCCAAATATCTTGCATATTCCATGCCCACTTTTAGGCATGGTGCAAGCCCTGGTCCTTGAGAAAAAGAAACAATATCGATGTCCTTTATAGATATTCCAGCAATTTCCAATGCGTTTTCAATAACCTTGCTTCCGCTTTTTTTATGGTGGTTTGCAGCATCTACTGGTATTATTCCCCAACCAGATGCCGGTCTGTAGGTACTTTTTTCATTAGCAAGTATATTGCCTTTATCATCCACTATCCCTACTCCAAACGTGTGTGCTGTGCTTTCTATGCCAAGACATAGCATAAAACATTTTAGAATTTAAATTAATATATAGTATTATGTTGGATATAAGGCTTTTTAGAGAGAATTTAGATGTTATTTTGGAATCTGAAAGGAGGAGAGGAAAAGATCCAAATATAGCAAGAATGGTTTTGGATTATGATATTAAGTGGAGAAATGAACTTAAAAAGTTGGAGATGCTAAGACATGAAAGGAATATTAACAGTATGAGGGTTGCAAAGCTTAAAAAAGAAAAAAAGGATGTAAGTGGGATTATAGAAAAGGTAAAGAAGATAAATGAAGAGATTAAAAAAAGTGAGGAAAGGGCAGAGTTGTATTTGAAGAAAAGGGATGAGCTAAGATATAAGGTTGGAAATATATTGCATGAGAGTGTTCCGGATGGTAGTGGAGAAAGTAGCAACGTGCCAGTAAGATTTCATGGCGTTGCAAAGGTATGGCGTGGTCATTTGGAAACATTCAAAAAGGAAACAAAAGAGCGCATGCGATATGTAATTCTGGAGGAAAAGCCTGCTAGCCATGTAGAAATAATAGAGCGCTATGGGCTTGCGGACTTGGTAAGAGCGTCAAAGGTTAGTGGAGCAAGATTTTACTATCTTAAGAATGAGCTTGTGATACTCAATTATGCCTTGCAGAGGTTTGCGTTGGATTATCTAGCAAAAAAGGGTTTTACGCTTTTCTACACCCCCTTCATGATAAATTATGAAGCAATAAGGGGTGCAGCAGAACTTGGAGATTTTGAGGAGATGCTTTACAAAATAGATGGAAAAAATCTTTTTTTGATAGCTACTGCTGAGCAGACGCTTGCAGCCTATCATATGAACGAAACCTTACAGGAAGAAGAATTGCCAAAATTGTATGCGGGCTTTTCAACAAATTTTAGAAAGGAGGCTGGAGCACATGGTTTGGATACTAAAGGCATATTCAGGGTTCACCAATTTGATAAAATAGAGCAGTATGTGTTTTGTCTACCTGAAGAGAGCTGGAAATGGCATGAGGAGCTTATAAAAAATGCTGAGGAGCTTTTTAAAAATCTGGCCATACCTTATAGGGTTATAAATATTTGTGCTGGTGACATGAATGATAATGCTGCAAAAAAATATGATATAGAGGCGTGGATGCCTTCCCAAGGAAGATTCAGAGAGGTTGTAAGTTGTAGTAATACAACAGACTATCAGGCAAGAAAGTTGAATATAACATTCAGAAGAAAAAATGGCACCAAGGAGGTTGTGCACACGCTAAACTCCACCGCAATAGCTACACAACGAACCATCGTTGCTATCTTGGAGAATAATCAAGAGGATGGTGTTATAAAAGTACCTGATGTTTTGCACAAATACACTGGGTTTAAAGAAATAATTTTGAAAGGTGCTAATAGTGAGAGTAATTGAAGTTAATGAGAACATACTAAAAGATGTATACCAAAAGCGCAATGAGTGGTCTCACAAAGGGGATTATGGAAGGTTACTAGTTATAGGCGGTAGCAAGTACTATACCGGGGCTCCTTTTCTTGTCGCTATGGCTGCAATGAGGGCTGGTGTTGATATAATTACGATAGCTGCGCCACAAAAAGTAGCAAGCATTATAGCGTCTTTCTCACCAAATATAATAGTTAGGGGATTCGGTGATAGTACATTTTCTATAAAGAATGTAAACAGTATTGCTAAACTTTCTAGGCAGTTCGATGCGATAGTTATAGGAAATGGTATAGGCATGGGTAGTGAAACCAAAGGGTTTGTGAAGGAGTTTTTAAAAATTAATAAGAGGCCATGTGTAATAGATGGTGATGCTTTAAAGTTTTTGGATATAGAAGAAATAAGATTAAATGCTAAATACATGCTCATGCCTCATGCGAATGAGTTTTATGAACTATGTAAAGAAAAGGTTAAAAATAACGTAAGTGATAGAATCGGGAAGGTTAAAAAAATTGCAAAGATTATCAACGCGATTATTGTTTTAAAAGGCCATGTTGATGTGATCTCTGACGGGAAAAGGGTAGCTATAAATAAAACAGGCAATGCCTTTATGACAAAAGCTGGGACAGGCGATGTGCTTGCCGGTATAGCAGGCTCTATGTTAGCAAGAGGTATTGATACGTTTAATGCAGCTTGTGCATCATGCCATTTATGTGGGAAGGCTGGAGACAAGGCAGCAAAAAAATTAAAGGATAGCTTGCTTGCAACAGACGTTATAGATAACATACCATCGGTGTTATCTGAAGCCATGAACCCCCGCTATTAAGAGGGAAAAGTATGATAGAATCAGCAGACTTTGAAAAGTGGATTGAAGCTGTTCATAATATTTTTGTAATTTTTGAAGGTAGATTTGATGCTTATCCAATTAGTAGACGATGGACTGAGGAATGGTACTCCGAAGGGTCTTTTAATATTTTAGAGGATGATATCGAAAGATTACACAGACTGAAAGAAAATTTTGATTATTCAACCTTTGGAATTGATAAAATCAGTTTTCAGGAAAGGATAGATAATCAATTTAACAATTTGATAGAAAAGCTAAAAAGTAATAATAACGGCGAAAACATCGGTTTTGGTATTGCTCCTTATCTTTTTTGTTGGAATTTCCAGCGCTTTAGAATATATTTCCAGCAAAACAGTAATTTTGACTTAAACCAGTATTTTCAAAATTTGGGAGATTTCTTTGCTAATATAAAGGGTAAGTTAAGAAATTTTTCCGAGAGAAAGATTTATTCTTGTGAAATTGATAAGAATGAAATAAAAGAAATATTCAATGAAATTAATAAAAAACTCAAAAAGTTGGGAATTAAGCAAAACGAACCTGTAGGTGTTGCTAAGTTGCTCCATATATTTGCACCATATTATTTTCCTTTAATAGATAACCCAATAGCAGAGGCAACAGGATTAAAACAACGAAGAAGAAGAAGTCTAACTGTGGATGAATATGTAAAATGGATGAAGAGTCTGAAAAATTGGATTAGAAACTACAATGAAGAAAAAATAAAAAATATCGAGAGCCGATATGGTGAATCAATTTTAAAATTGATTGATGAAGGGTTTTATGTAATGAGTTCTGTAAATCTAAGTTTGAGAATAAAATTAATGGGTCTAGAAACAGATTGTTATGATGAGTAGTGTGGTTCGAGACTCTCGCAATCCCATGGGATTGCTAGGTGCTAACGCACTCGGACAACAAGCGGGTATGTGGCTGCTTCGCTTACCCAAATGTCTTCCGATAGTATTAACAGGGAGAAGTGCAACATACTTATTGATTTATAGCCATGGTATTGGAAGACACTTCGCATACTCGCCAAACATTATGTTCAATAAATAAGTAGTTTTTTAAGTTACAAATATATTTCATACCACTAACTTTATTTATGAACCCCGAGGAGTACTCAGAGAAGTATATACATTTTTACACAGAAGATATACCTAAGTTGTTATTAAAATTTCTCAACAAAACAGAATGGAAAAGTTACTTGGACTTGGGATGTGGTGATGGTTCTTTGTTATATGCCTTAAATAAAAAAGGATACTTTAATGGCAAGAAGGTTTATGCTATTGATCTATCTGAGAACAGAATAAAATTGGTCAAAAAAATAAACAGAAATTTTAAGTGTTTTGTTGATAACGCGTGCAATATTAAGAATATTAAAAGCAAGAGCATAGAATTTTTGGTTTCAACCCATGTTATAGAGCATGTCCCAAATGATGAGGATATGGTCAAGGAGATTAATAGAGTGTTGGCAAAGAACGGTACAGCATATATCTCGACAGTATTTAAAAAATGGTATGGATGGTGTTTTCATAAGTGTAATGGGAAGTGGGTTTTAGACCCAACCCATGTAAGAGAATATACGGATGAAAGACAACTATTGAGCATGCTTAGAAATCATGGATTTGAGATTATAGAGAGCAAAAAATCTTTGCTATGGTTTTCCATATTAGAGCTTCTATTCATGAAATTGAGAATAAGGAAAAGAGACATATTTGAGAACTTTCTTTTAAAGTTACTACGGAATTTAAAGTTGCCGCTTCCTGGATATTATAATTGGCAAATAGTATGTAAAAAGGTGAAAGATAAGTAATTTTGTAAGTAAAGTTATTCCATAGAAGATGATTAGTATTCATTTGGGCTCTAGATACCTCGCTTTTTTATTTCAGATTTGCCTGCAACCCTTGCTTTCACATACATAAAACCCAAAAATAATTTTACTAATAAGAAATAAAAAATTGTTTTTCACTAAATATCAAAATTTATAAAGATATAGGGAGAAATAAGGTTTATAGAGATTATGAAGGTAGCTGTGTTATCGCTGTCGGGGGAAAAGAAAGGGGAAATAGAAATACCCCTTGGTATATCAGAGATCAGGGCAGATCTAATAAGGCGTGCCGTTTTGGCTGAGCAAAGTAAAAAAAGACAGCCGTATGGTACTGATACGCTTGCTGGTAAGCGCACATCTGCACATTACCATGGAAGAAGAGGAATAAGATGGAGTATGATGAACAGAGAGATGGCAAGGATGAAAAGGATACATAATCAAGGATTTTTGAACTATGCAGCAAGATTTGTTCCTCAGGCTGTTAAAGGGAGGAAGGCGCACCCCCCAAAGGTTGAGAAGGTATGGGAACAAAAAATAAATAAAAAAGAAAGATTAAAGGCTTTAATGCATGCCATAGTAGCTACCTTTAATAAGGAAATGGTTTTGGGCAGGGGGCATAGAATAGATGAGCTAAAATATTTCCCGTTTGCATTGGATAACAGCTTTCAGAAGATTAAAAAAACAAAAGATGTTGTTAAGTTATTTTGCACCTTAGGATTGGAAAAAGAGCTTGAGCGATGCAAAGAAAAGAAGGTGAGAGCAGGAAAGGGCAAAATGAGGGGAAGGAAGTATAGAGTAAAGAAAGGCCCGCTTGTAGTTATCGGGAAGGATGAAGGTGTATCCAATGCTGTTAAAAATATAGCTGGTGTTGATGTTTGTAAGGTTGATGAGCTCACTGTAGAGGCTCTTGCTCCTGGAACATGTCCAGGAAGGCTTACTATATGGACAGAAGATGCTATTAAAATGATTGGAAATATAAATTATAGTGGTTGAAATGAAAAAAAGAGACACATGGGATATTCTATTATTTCCTCATAGGGCAGAGAAATCCGTAAATATGATAGAGAAGGAAAATAAAATAGTCTTTATAGTTAGAAGAAACGCTAAAAAAAGTGAGATTAAAGAAGCGGTGGAGAAAGAGTTTAAGGTAAAAGTAAGCAAGGTGAGGACAGAGATCACGAGAAAGGGACAAAAAAAGGCTTATATTAAACTTAGCCCAGAATATAATGCAATGGATATTGCCATAAAACTTGGTATGATGTGATCCTTATGGGAAAGAGGATAATTGCCCAGAGAAGAGGAAGGGGTTCACCAACATATACCATCCCAAAGAAAAGATTAGATATAAGAATAGCTTACAGGGATGTTGGTGGAAGGGTTGTAGATATAATAAATGACCCCCTTCGTAACCCACCTGTTATAAAGGTGGCTTATGATGATAATCAAACCGGCTATCTTATTGCACCACATGGAATAAGCGTTAACGATAGGGTAGATTTTGTAAAACCACTTTCAAGTATACCAATAGGGAGTAAGATATTTGGTATAGAAACATATCCCAATTCAGGACCAAAAATGTGTAGATCTGCCGGTAGTTTTGCTATAGTTCTTTCAAAAACCAAGGACAAATGCGTTATACAGCTACCCTCAAGGAAGAAAAAGGAATTAAATATAAACTGCAGGGCAAGCATTGGTATGCCAGCTGGCGATGGGTTTAAAGAAAAGCCCTTAATTAAAGCTGGAAAGAAATGGCATATAATGCATGCCAGGGGAAAACTTTATCCGCGCACCTCTGGCTCTGCAATGAATGCTGTTGATCATCCATTCGGGGGTTCAACAAAGCCTGGCAAAGCAAAAACCGTAAGCAGGCATGCTCCACCGGGAAGAAAGGTGGGAAGTATATCATCAAAACGGACGGGTAAGAAAAAATAAATATAAAAATTAACAACATAATAGAAACGTGATTCAATATGGCTAAGTTTGTATTTTACGGGAAAACAATCGAGGAAGTAAAAAAGATGAGTTTAGAGGAATTTAGCTCGTTACTTACATCAAGGGAAAGAAGATCATTAAAAAGAGGGTTAACCGAGAGGGAGGAAAAGTTACTTGAAAAGATAAGAAAGCATCCAGATAAATTTCATAGAACACATGAAAGGCAAATGGTAATATTGCCAGAGATGATTGGTGCTAAGATAGGTGTTCATAACGGTAAGGAGTATGTACCATTAGAAATAAAACCTGAAATGCTTGGTCATAGGTTGGGCGAATTCGTGCCTACAAGAAAGCAAGTAAAGCATAGTGCACCTGGTTTTGGAGCTACACGTTCAAGCAAATTCATACCCCTGAAATAAAAGTGATGGCCATGATAAAATATGCCCTCAGCAACGTAAACGAGAAGATATCCGCAAAGGCTTATGGCAGGGGTTTGAGGATATCAACAAAAAATTCTATAATCGTATGCAGAGCCATAAATAGAAAGAATATAGTGAAAGCGAAAAAGTTCCTTAAAGGGCTTTTAGAGAGAAAAACAAGTATAGAGGGTAAATATTATGATAAAACCACAAGCACCATACTTTCAATCCTAGAAAGCGCTGAGAAGAATGCAGAATTTAAAGGTTTGAATATAAAAAAATTAATAGTATATGCATCAGCACATAAGGGTTTCTCCTTTCACAGGCCAAGAAGGTTTAAGAGGAGAGGTGAAAGGAGGAAGGTAACAAATATACAGATAGTGCTCGTGGAGAAGTGAATAGTATGCTATTAAATAAATTTTTCATCAATATGGCATTGAGGAAGGTTCAGATAGAGGATTTTATAAAGAATAACTTTCCATCAGAATTCTACTCAAAAATAGAGATTGAAAGAACACCGCTAGGTGTTAAAATAATTATATATACTGACAGACCTGGAAGGATAATAGGAGCTGGTGGCAAAAAAATAAACGAGATGACAGAGATATTAAAAAGCAGGTTTAATCTCGAAAACCCACAAATAGATGTTAAATCCATAGATAACCCGCAACTTGATGGAAGGATAATGGCTAAAAGAATAGCAAACATGCTTGAGAAGGGGTATAATTATAAAAGTGTTGGAAATAATATGATAAGAGAGATAATGGAAGCAGGTGCAATAGGGGCTCAGATAGTAATTTCTGGAAAATTGGGAGGTAGCAAAGGCAGAACAGCGAAGTTTACAGCTGGATATATAAAGCATTGTGGGCAACCAGCCAAGGATCTCGTAGACTATGGATTTTGTGAGGCATATACAAAACCAGGAAAAATAGGAATCAAAGTCAAAATAATGAAAGAATTTATGGATGTTACAGGAAGAATAAAAAATAAAGTTGATTTTGATACTATTTATATAGAGGAGGCGATAGAGGAAAATGAAGGCAAAGGAACTAAGGAAAATGAATGATGCCGAGCTTGAGCAACATTTAAAGGAGCTCAGATTGGAGCTTGCAAAGGAAAGGGGAAATATTAATATTGGTGCAAATGTTTCTTCACCTGGAAAACTAAGGGAAATAAGAAAAACCATTGCTAGAATTTTAACGATAAAGAGGGAAAGAAGATCGAAACATGAGTGAGATATGTCCTAAATGCGGGCTTCCAAAAGAGCTATGCATATGTGAAACTATAGCAAAAGAGGAAGAAAAGATAAAAATAACCATGACAAAAAAGAGGTTTGGCAAGGCTGTGACAGTGCTGGAAGGTATAAGCAAGGATGTGGACATGAAACAACTTCTTAAAAACCTTAAAACAAAACTGGCATGTGGGGGTACGATAAAAAACAACACAATAGAGTTGCAGGGCGATCACAGAAAGAAAATAAAGGATATACTAATAAAGCTGGGCTTCCTTCCAGAAAAAATAGAAATAGAATAACTAAGCTCGCATGTGATGGGGATGATAACTAAGGATAATATCGTTAGACATGAGTTGATAGGCCTGAAGGTAAAGGTTACAAGTAGCACAAACAAAACTATTGAAGGTTTAGCAGGGCTTGTTGTTGATGAGACAAAAAATATGCTTTTTATAGAAAAAAGGAATGGAAAGGTTTCAATGGTTGCAAAGAAGGATTGTACTTTTTCTTTTATTTTACCTAATGGGGAGCGCGTTTTAGTTAGTGGTAAGGATATAGTTGGAAGGCCAGAGGATAGGATAAAGAGGAAGAAAAGATGAAGGGGATGCTTTATTCAGAAGAGCTGGGTATAGATGTGAGGAAAAGGGAAGGGAGGGAGAAGTGGTTTATTGCAAGCATATTATTTGGAAAGAGGATCAGCGAGAATATAGCTAAACGCACATATAAGGAGTTTGAGAAAAGAGGATACGTAAATTTGGCTAACATAAGAAAGGCTGGTTGGGATAAGCTGGTAGATGCATTAGATGCTGGCGGATATGTAAGATACGACTTCTCAACCGCTGATAGATTACTTAGTATTGCCAAAGAGGTGAAAGAAAGGTATGGGAGTGTGGAGGGTATTCATGAAAAGGCTAAAGATAAGAGAGATTTGGAAAGAATATTAGTAGGTATAAAAGGTATTGGAAAGGTTACGATGAACATATTCCTGAGGGAATTAAGAACAGTTTGGCAGAAAGCCGATCCAGAGCCACTTCCTGTGGTGAAGGAGATCGCCCATGCAAGAGGGGTAAAGCTACCAAAGAATAGAAAAACAGAAGAATTTATTAGGCTTGAATGTAAGCTCCTAAGGCTAAGAAAAGTTAAAAAATAGTCAGCTAAGCTGTCTGTGTTGTAAAAGAAAGGCTCATGTGTGTTTTTCGCAGTAGCAACTCTCGTAAAAGGGCTTCATTTCATATTTCTTTCCCGAGGGTTTCTTTGAGGAAGCGTTAGCTCCCGTAAAGAAAGGCTCAATGCGTAGCTCTCGTAAAAAGGCTTTAATGGGGAAGATGCAAGAAGGGGCGTGTAAGCGTTAGCTACCGTGGCCCCTTTTTGCAATGGGCCTGCTGGGATTTCCAAGCCTTTCGTATTTCTTTCCCGAGGGTTTCTTTGCGGAAGCGTTAGCTCCCGTAAAGAAAGGCTCAATGCATAGCTCTCGTAAAAAGGCTTTAATGGGAAAGATGCAAGAAGGGGCGTGTAAGCGTTAGCTACTGTGGCCCCTTTTTGCAATGGGCCTGCTGGGATTTCCAAGCCTTTCGTATTTCTTTCCCGAGGGTTTCTTTGAGGAAGCGTTAGCTCCCGTAAAGAAAGGCTCTTCGAACCCAGGCATGAGGGTTTCCTCGCAGCTGGAAGGCACCGAAGCCCTCCAGGCTATCCTGACTACCTCACAGGCCCATTATTTATAAGATTGGATATAAATTTAAAATATGAGCCACGCTATTTGGGAGGGATATATATCTATTGGACTTGTAAATATCCCAGTAAAGATATACAGTGCAATAAGTTCAAGTGCTTTATCTTTTAGATTGCTGTGCAAGAAGTGCCACACACCTCTAAAATATGAAAGGTATTGTCCAAAGTGCAAGAAGCATGTGAGATGGGACGAAACGGTAAAGGGGTACGAGCTAACAAAGGGTGAATTTGTTGTTCTCGAAGACAAGGATTTTGAGCATGTGAAGCTGGAAAGCAAAAAGAAGTTGGAGATAGAGTTTTTCACCCACGAGTATGATATAGATCCGCTGTACATGAACAAAAGCTACTATGTTTTGCCAGAGCGTGGTGGAGAGAAGGCGTATCTTTTATTGAAAGAGATTTTGCAAATAACAAGCAAGGTTGCGGTGGGTAGGGTAATAATAAAAAATAGAGAGCGTGTAGCTATGCTTAGACCATTTAAGCAGGGCATGCTTCTAACAACATTACACTATATCGAAGACATACTTCCCATTGAGTCGTTCCCCGGGCTAAATATATCGGAAAGGGTAAGCAGAGAAGAGTTGGAACTTGCAAAGGAGCTTGTAAGAAGGTACACGAAACCGTTTCATTTAGAGAAATTCAGAGATAGGTATAAAGAAGCATTGATGGAAATAATAAAAAAGAAGGCAAGAGGGGAGAAGATAAGGCCGGTGGAGCTAGAGATCAAAGAAACAAAGGATTTGATGAAAGCACTAAAGGCAAGTATACAGATAAAGAAGAAGTAATATGAAGCTTTGGGATACGTGTATAAGGCCAATGCTGGCAAAAAAAGCTAAGCCTTTTGATAGTGATGCATGGATTTTTGAACCTAAATGGGATGGAACAAGGTGCATAGCCTTTATAGATTGCGAGAAAAAATATATAAGGTTACAGAATAGAAGGCTTCTAGATATAACCAATCGCTACCCTGAGCTAAAACTTTTTGAAGACTGTGATTGCAAAAAAGCTATTTTAGATGGCGAGATCGTTGTTCTTAAGCACGGAAGGCCAGATTTTTACAGATTGCAGGAAAGGGAGCATCAAGAAGATATAGGAAGAATAAAACTCATAAGCAGGGTTATGCCTGCCGTGTATATGGTGTTTGATATACTCTTTTTCAATGGCAAAGAGCTTTTGCACGTTCCACTTATTGAAAGGAAAGATTTGCTGGATAGGGTTGTTAGCGATTCAAAGAGAATGGTAAAGACCATGTTTATAGATACCTATGGAAAGAGATTTTTTGAAAGTGCTAGGAAGAAGGGGCTAGAGGGTATAATGGCAAAATATAAGGCATCAAGCTATGAGATAGGGAAGAGATCAAGCAATTGGCTAAAGATAAAGGCAAGCAATACAATGGATTGCATAATATGTGGCTATACACTTGGACATGGAAAAAGATCACGCTATTTTGGCTCTCTTGTTCTCGGCTGTTACAAAGATGGGAAGCTTGTACACATTGGGGATGTAGGCACGGGGTGGGATGAAGATACGATGAAGTATATACATGAAAGGTTAAAGCGTATAGAGACAAAGCAGTGTCCATTTAAGGAATTTGAAGATACGGGGAAAAGGATTTGCTGGGTAAAACCTTCAATGGTTTGTGAGGTGGAATTTCTTGAACTCACATCGCAGCTAAAATTAAGGGCACCCTCATTTAAAAGGCTAAGAGAAGATAAAATAGGAAGGGAATGTATAATCGAGTATTAGCAGTATCAGCTTATCTCTATTATCTTCTTCCTGCTTTTCACACCTCTAATTATTCTCACTCTTCTGCCAAAAAATTTCCTTAGCTCTCTAATTAATTCCATGTTTGCTTTGCCATTTTCTGCCACGCTTTTCACACTAACAATATAATAATTATCCTTTTTCTTTATTGCAAATTTGCTGGCATTAGGCTTAACAATTACTTTTATCACTTCTTTCATGATCCCACACAATCTTTATTTTATCTTCCTCCTGCCATGTTCTTGTCTCTCCAGCCATAACCTCAAGAACAAATCTGCATCTAGCTCTATACAGGCGCCATGTTTTTGGATTTAGCGATATTGGCTTTGCATCTCTAACAATTTTATTTATTTTTTGATCATCTCCTATAAAAACTATATCTAGCGGAAATTTTACAAAAAGCATCCATATCCCTGCTTTTGTTTCTTTCTTAAAATCAAAAAGCATTCTTCCGTTTTTTCTGAACATCAGCCCCTTTGCCCTTTTAAACAGACTGCAAGCGACCTCGATATTCTCTACCCTTTCATTCCTTGTTTTATTGAACACAACCACCATGAATTGTTTTTTGGGTAATTCATTTAAAAGATTTACGCAGGCAGCATGCTACCAAAAAGTGAGTTAACTAATGTTAATGCTATGAAAAATACAGAGAGGGTTATAACAACAAAGATGGGTATATATTTTATTCCAGCTTTTGCTGACCCGCTATCTATATAACCGATGATGAGCCCGCTAAAGAAAGCCGTTATCAGTATGGCTGTAACAGAGAAAAAGAACAGGAAGGATTCAGAGATATTTGTGCCCTTAAATTTTAAAAATTCTGCACCAATAGGTGCATTTTCTGCGACACTCATATTTTCTGAGAAACTTGACATGGTTTTTATTAAGAAGTTGGATAGTGCATAAAGCCCTGGTGCACCCACACAGCCTGCAAATACTATAAAAATAACATACATTAGTATGCTGGCTTTTATTTCCTTTTTTATTGTTTGCCTCCTTCTTATATCTGTAGCGTTTTCCTCCAGCAGACTCATTATTTGACCACCACCACGTATCCCTTCTATTACCAACTTTATTATATTTTTCAATTCCTTTGATTTGGCATACTTTGGTATTAGCATAAGCCCTTCTTCTAGCGATCTCCCTGTAAGTATCTCTTTACCAGCCTTTTTAATAGCATCTGCAAGCGGTCCGAACTCTTTTCTGGCTGAAAGAATAAGTGCCGTGCTTGGTATATAACCAGCCCTTATGTTAGATGCCATCAGCTGGAGCGCATCTGGCAATATATTATCTATAAATGCTCCCCTCCTCTCTATAGAAAGTATTATGAGGCCGTGAAAAAATAGTATGAGCGAGAAGAACACACCAAAGAATACGTACAAGAAATAATCTTTAAACATTAGGCCCAAAACAAAGGCTAATGAAAAACTCATTGCAAAGGAATAATTCACAAATCTTTCTGGTGTGGCTTTACTTCCCATTAGCTCAAACAATTCTCTCATCTTCCTTTTATACACCAATGGCATTATCCTGTACATCCCAGCACCTCTAAATGCCCAATGGTCTTTTAGACTTTATTATCGTTATTATGAAGAATTGGAAGATAACAAGTAATATTAGAACAGCATAAAAGAAAACATTCATATCTATTGGGAGTCCCATAAACATGGAAAGGATCAATACAAATGTAACACCAAGCGTCGGGAATATAACGGCAAGCATCATATACATCAATGCTATAGGATTCAATTGCGAACCGTATCTCTTTATTGCTATGATTTGTTCATTTGTTAAATTCTCTATTATCTCTTTCATTGTTTCACCTATGTCTGCTCCTGTTTTAAGCGCATTAACAATCTGCCAAATAACACGCCTAAAGTTTAAGGAGGGGTTTTCTCTTGCAATTTTCTCCAGTGCTTCTATCTCAGATTTCCCCGTCTGTATCTCATTAACCGCCCTCTGAAAAACCTTTGAAAGTTCGCCGTAATCAGATCGCGCTATATAAATAAGTGTATTGAAGAGTGGTATTCCAGAACGAATTTGTATAAGCATGTGGTGGAGTGCGGGCGATAAGTTTTCTTCTATCCCTTTCACACGCTTCCTCACAAACATCTTCGGATAAAAAAGGATGTATATGAAGGTAAAAATTCCCACACACATTCCGCAAAAAAGAGAGACCGTTATACTTCTCATAAATTCTATATGTGCTATCACGGTTACAAAAAAGAGAAATGCAAATACAGACAGCGTGTAAAAAAGTGAAACGTATATGGCTATTGATACCCATTCCACTTCATTCAAATCATACCCTGTTTGATCTATTTCCCATTCCAGCCTTGGGAACATCCCAGAAAATATTTCACCAAAACCAAAAAACCTTCTTGATATTTTTCTCATCCTTTCTAAAGGTAATGGTACGAAGGGTATCCTTTCTTTTCTCATATATCTTTATTTTAGTTTATCTGATATAAAATACTATACCATAACCAAAAGTCTTATCGTATCTCTTAGCCCAGGAGCAAGACCAAGCACAAGCAGAACCATTTTCAAGAAGTTTCTAAAATCATTATCTTTGATTTCTTTATTAAACAAACACAGCGCCGGTATTACAAAGATCAGTTTAAGAGGAAACATTATCCACGGTCCAAAAATACCGATAAGGAAGCGAGGCAGAACGTGTTGTTCAGCATAACCAAAATATTCTATTGCAACGAATGTAGATGTTGCATCCAGTAAATGAGAAAGCACGATAAAACTATCCCATTTTCCCCAGAATTTTATACCAAGCTTTTTTATTATCATATGCATGAGATAAACAAAAAATACACACAAAGAAAATATTGGGAATAAATAATAAGCTGAAATAATGGTTCTGAAGGGCAGGAGATAGAGGTTTATCGAGCATAGTGCAATACCTATGACTATCATAACTTTCCAATATTCTTTATTAAATCGCTTTTGAATAGCCAATGATAAAACAAGAACAGCAAGTGCAAGTGTGAACGTGATGAAATAGCTTCCCGGTGTTGGGAATATGTTCATGCTATAGAACCTTCCTATGCTACCTTTAAGAACACCAGCAAAAGCAGCATCGTGCAAAACTCTTGTAGTTGCTGCCCAAAATATAAAGGGTATTATTGCATAAAGAAATTTACTATCTATCGCTATATTCATTCTCTTAATAATGTATTTGTAGACAAGATACACCGCCAATATTAGTATTACTGCATACACCAATGTGTTGACAGGATTAAACCAACCGTTTTTCATTATGGGTTGAATGAAAAATTTATCGATAAACCACATCTAACCACATTATATGTTACTATGTTACTTTTCACTCAGGAAACTTATATATTTAAATTATAAATACATAAAATCAATAAATATATCCAGCAAAACTTAAAATCTATGGAGGTGCTTTAGTATGGCAGAAGAAAAGAAGCAAAAGATTGACGACAATGTAGTTTTTGTGGGTAAAAAGCCAACAATGAGCTATGTCTTGGCCGTGATAACACAGTTTAGCGATGGAGCAAAGGAGGTACATATAAAGGCAAGAGGCAAGAGCATTTCTAGAGCTGTGGATGTAGCAGAGGTTGTCAGAAACAGGTTCATACCAGAAATAAAGCATAGCATAGAGATAGGGACAGAAAAGATACAAGCACAAGAAGAGGGCGGAGGAGAGCTTAACATTTCAACGATAGATATAAAACTTTTCAAGTAGGCGTGCCTTTCTCTTTTTTATTTATTTTTGGTACATAGCCATTGGCAAGCGCAAATTCTATTATGCTGGAGGCGTCTCCAAGTCCTGTTAATTGTAGCGGGGTTTCATTTATATACGTGGGCAGCACTGCAAGCTTTTGTGTAATGACCTTTCTCACATTGGACAAGGTAAGCATGCTAATATCATTTATTCTTTCTATTCCTCCCATGCTCAAAGCCGCACATACTTTTATAGAAAGCTCAACACTGGGTAGGTATCTCTTAACATTACTATCTGCTACGATTCTGGCCTCTCTGGAATGTATAGTTACATGTATCCCGTATTCCTTTGAAATATAAGATGCAAGCTCTTCTAAACTTCCATGAACCTTCATATTTCTTTTAATCTCCCCCGCCTCGATATCATTCATTCCTATATGAGTTATTATCTGGTTATCTAACATTCTTCTTAATGCAAAGTTCATAGAGCTCGTGCCCGTTCCAACCTCAAGCCACACCTTTCCTTTAAACTCACTTAGTATATCACAAATGTATTCTATTCTTTTTCTGTATTTCTCATGCACTAAATGAAATCCTGAAATGTATAACAGCTTCGCCCTCTTTATGTTGTTCCAGAAATCCTCATCCAGCCATAACTCGTTAGACATTCTATCATAGGTTAATATTTTTCTACACCCATTAAGCTCAAAGATAAAATGCTCAAATTCTGGATCACTCCTTACACACTTCTCTGGTCTTTCAAACCTTTTGCCTTTTGCAACCTTTATAGGCAAGCCCGAAAGCTCATGTATTAGGGATTTTGGTCTTATAGGCATGGAAAGAACAGAGGGTATTGATAGTTTTGCAAGAGCTATGGACGCATTTCCGGCGTTTCCGCCAATTCTTCTCTCACTTTTTGAAAATTTCTCTCTTAAATAATCATAGACCTTCTTATCTATTGTTACCTCTTCATCCCCATCTTTTACTTTAAAGAAATATCTTAACTTGGTTGGTATGTTCTCAAGTTTGCTTTTTATTATTCTGTCCCAATTTGTAAATAGTGCACATAGTATCATTTAATCCCTAAAAATGCCTTGAACCTCTCCCATAATGTAAAAGATGGCATTTCCTCTTCTGCAAGCAAATAGCTGAGTTTCTTTATCTCATAGGATGGTCTTGAATAGGGAGCATGAATAAATACCGGTGTTTTTGCCGCTATAGCTTCCTTTATTTTCTTATGCTCAGGTATGATCGCGAGAACAGGCACGCCGAGAAAATCTTCTATATATTCCTTATTAAGCTCAAACTTTTCACCGGCAACCCTATTTATAACCACACCCATGATGTCTTTTCCACTTTCATATACCATTTTTTTAAGCCTTACTGCATCTGTTAATGCTGTAAGCTCAGGATTCGTGACAATTAGCGTGGTATCACATATGGCAATAGCAGTCCTTACCTCCCTATCCATTCCCGCTGCACCATCTATTATTATAAAATCTTTTTTTCCAAGCAGGGAATTAACCACATGCTTCAATCTTTCTGGCTCTATATAATGATCAAGAAGGGATGCTGGCATTACTTCGACACCAGAGTAATGTCTATATATGCCTTTTTCAACCGGTATGTCCCCTTTTAGCACATTATTCAAAGAAAACGGGTAAAATGGGAGTATGTCTAAATGCAGACCGAGATTTGCACCAGAAAGGTTCCCATCTATAAGCAATACGTTCTTTCCCATATCTGCAAGAGCAACACCAAGATTGGCAACAAGCGTCGTTTTGCCAACACCACCCTTTCCGGACAACACAGCTATTACTTTTGTCATATAAATATCTTGTATTTTATAATAAAAAATTTTATGCAAATACAATTAAAATGAATGTCTATGTTCTAAGACTTGGGCACAGAATAGCAAGGGATAAGAGGATATCTACACATTGTGGTCTTGTTGCTAGAGCTTTTGGTGCGGCAGGAATAATTTATTCTGGTGAGAGGGATAGTAAGCTGATTGAGAGTATAGAGCATGTATGCAAAATATGGGGAAATAGGTTTGATGTATCCTATGAAAGAAATTGGAAAAAGGTTGTAGAGAGGTTTTCCAAGCATGGCATCGTGGTTCATCTTACCATGTACGGGTTACCCCTGTACGATATGTTAGGGGAGATTAAGCGCAAGGGAAAAGATATCTTGGTTGTAGTGGGTGGTGAGAAGGTGCCAGCTGAGCTTTATAAGATAGCAACATATAATGTAAGTATAGGCACGCAACCCCATAGCGAGATCGCAGCTATAGCTATCTTCTTGCATGAGCTTTTTGAAGGAAAGGAGCTAACAAAAGAGTTTGAAGATGCTAAAATAAAGATAGTGCCGCAAAAGAGTGGGAAGAAGACTATAAAAATAAACAAGAGCCTGAGCTAGCCAAAATTCTTTTTACATCACCAACAAAGTATATCGAGCCCGTGACAAGTACAAGGTCGTTAGGTGTTGAAAGTGAAAATCCCGTAGTTACGGCTTTTTTGATGTTCTTTTCTACTATAACCCTCTTCTTTCTTACCTCCTTTGCCAATATCTCTGGACTAACAGCGCGATCATTTTCTGCTTTAGAAAAAATAAAAATATCAGCAAGTTCTTCCAATTCTTTTATCATGGCTTTGTAATCCTTATCATTCATAATACTCATAACTGCTATAAATTTATCATAGCTCAGCTGCTTTAGAAATGGTTTTATGGCCTTTATTGCATGCAAGTTATGGGCACAATCATATATAAAGAGCGGTTTTCTTTTAACGATTTCCATTCTACCAGGCCATTTTACTTGCTCTATACCTCTTTTTATGCATTTAAGTGGGATTTTAACGTTATAATGCTTGAGCGCCTCTATAACGGCTAAAGCTGTAGATACGTTTTTCAGTTGAAAGTCCCCAAGCAACGGGAATCGTATGGTTTCATTTTTATACCTTATCACCTGTTTTTCCAAATCAGAGCTAAGCCTTTTTACTAAATTCCCTGCTATTATCAACTTTGAATTTTTTTCCATAGCTCTTTTTTTAATTATTTTCAGCGCTACACTGTCCTTAACACCACTAACAACTATTGAGTTATCTTTTATTATGCAGGCTTTCTCCTTAGCTATTTTACCTATGGTATTTCCAAGCATGTCCGTATGCTCTAATGATATATTTGTTATTACCGATACTATTGAATCTATAACATTTGTTGCATCAAGCCTCCCACCAAGCCCCACCTCAGCCACAAGAAAATCTACCTTTTTTTCCTTGAAGTAAAGAAGTGCTGAAGCCGTTAAAAATTCAAAATAACTTAGCTTTACCTTTTTTGATCTAACCCTCTCAAAAATCCTTATTACCTCATTTTTTGGTATCATTTTCCCATTTATCCTTATTCTCTCCCTAAAATCTATAAGATGTGGACTAGTGTACAGCCCAACTTTGTAACCAGCTGCCTGCAAAATAGAAGCTATGATCGATGCAACAGAGCCCTTACCATTTGTGCCTGTTATATGCACAGCTCTTAGCTCCTTTTCGGGATTTCCAAGTCTCCTTAATATCTCTTTCATGGGCTTTAAATTAAACTCGTGCCTTCGCTTTTGTAACGATTCAAGGTATCTCACCACATCCTCATATTTTCTCATATTAGCAATTTTTAGGCTTAGTTTTTAAAAACCCCTGAATTTTGTTATGTAACACGGCAGATTCAAGCTATAGTAAAAATTATAAATGTATATAAATTACATACTTATTATGACACAATTATTAACAATACAAAAAGAAGCCACCAGTTGGAAAGAAAAAAATATTAAAATATTTGGAATAGATTTATCCTTTGCAGATGTTCCAGAGTTTCAAAGAACTAAACATGTTCATAGATTGCACCCTTATTTAGGGAAATTTATTCCGCAATTGGTTGAAGTTTTTTTAAAGAAATTTTTTAAACCGGGTCAAATGATATTAGATCCTTTTCTTGGTTCAGGGACTACTCTCATAGAAGCAAATTTACTAAATATGCCCTCTATTGGTGTGGAACTTTCTGAATTTGGATATTTGATTTCAAAGGTAAAGACTCAGAAATATGATATTGAACTTTTAGAAAAAGAAATTTTAGATATTTTAAACAAAACAAAAGCATTTAGTAAGAGAATCCAACTAAACCAAAAAGCTTTGTTTGAAGAATGGAACTTTGAACCAACAGAATATTTTAAAACTTGGTATCATCCGAGAGCAATTAAAGAGATATACTTCTACAGGAGCTTAATTCCGAATTATGAATATCAAGATGTTTTAAAGATAATTCTTTCAAGAGCTGCTAGGTCTTCAAGACAAATTCCCCACTATGATTTAGCAAGACCAAAAAAGCCTGTAAAAGAAAAATATTGGTGCATCAAACATAAAAGATATTGCTATCCAATTGATAATGCGATTAAATTTATCAATCGATATAGTTGGGACACTATTAGAAGGATTAAAGAATTCGATAAGTTAAGAACAAA
>Ga0164318_10000556_pt1 | contig 29240 bp, 24 predicted proteins | sample GuaBasSedimGuay9_FD_113734 | JGI IMG/M metagenome (GOLD analysis project Ga0164318, IMG submission 113734) | Subseafloor sediment microbial communities from Guaymas Basin, Gulf of California, Mexico - Guay9, Core 4571-4, 0-3 cm | ecosystem: Environmental > Aquatic > Marine > Hydrothermal vents...
CCTTCAGCAGTCCAGGCCATGAAATCCCATGCCTTTGATTATCTTCTCAAACCCTTTGATCCGGATGAACTCGGGGTGCTTATCCAGAAATTGATTGATCACAGGGCCAGGATAAAAGAAAACCTGTTTTTAAAGGAAGAGTACGAGCAAAGAACCCGATTTGAAAGTATGATCGGTCAGTCCATTCCCATGCAGGACGTCTTCAACCTGATAGAAGATGTCAAAGACACCGATACCACTGTGCTGATTACCGGTGAGACTGGAACGGGAAAAGGCCTTGCTGCAAAAGCCATTCACTCCAACAGCAGGGTTTCCAACGGCCCGTTTGTCAGTGTAAATTGCGGTGCCATTCCCAAACATATCATGGAAAGCGAACTCTTTGGTCATCAAAAAGGGGCATTTACCGATGCCAAGGAAACCCGGAAAGGCCGCCTGGAACTGGCCGGCGGCGGGACATTATTTCTGGATGAAATCGGCGAGATCAGCATGCGGATGCAGATTGATCTTCTCCAGGTCCTGGAAGATAAAATATTTTATAAGGTGGGGGGCACCCAGCCAATTTCAGCTGATTTCAGGGTAATCGCTGCCACCAATTCAAATCTTGAACAGGCCATTAAAGATAAGATATTTAGAGAAGACCTCTATTACCGCCTGAACGTCATTACGTTTACCATGCCGACGTTACGGGAACGAAAAGAGGATATTCCCCTGCTGGCTGAGCATTTTTTGACAAAGACCACCCAGGAGATCAACAGGGGAGTGGAAAGAATTAGCAGGGATGCCATGGATGAACTTATGCTGTATGAATGGCCGGGGAATGTAAGAGAGCTTTCCAATGCTATTGAGCGGGCGGTGGTGGTCTGTAAAACCCGTACCATTACCCCTTTGGATCTTCCCATTGTAAAGACCCTGGAAAACGAACTTAAAAACAAGTATTTTTCATTAAATGATGTGGAAAAACACCATATTTCTAAAATCTTAAATGAAACCGACTGGAATATTTCCAAAAGTTCCACCATCCTTGGTATTGACCGATCGACGCTGTACAATAAGATCAAGCGATATGGCCTGACAGACAATCGGCCCAAATAGCTGAGGTCGTAAGTATTTGCAAATGAAAAATACCCAAACCATTATCGTTTCTCCCATTGGGGAAATCCCGCTCTGGATGAGTGACACCATTGTAAAAGATGTGGGAGCATTTTTCGGATTCAGCGCAAGGATGAAAAAAGTTTTAGACGATATTCATTTTGCATATGATGCAGAGCGCAACCAGTATCATTCAACAAAAATCCTTGAGAAGCTGGAGAAAAAAGCCCCGGATGACTGCATCAAGATTATAGCTATAACCAAGGAAGACCTTTTTATCCCTATTCTCACCCATGTCTATGGTGAAGCCCAGCTTGGGGGAAAAGCCTGCATCATATCGATTGCCCGGCTGATAGCAGATCTTGAAGCCGAAATTGCTCACAAGGGGGGCAAAAGAATTGTAAAGGAAGCCATCCATGAACTTGGCCATACCTTTGATCTTCGGCACTGTGAAGATGAAAGGTGCATCATGCACTATTGCCGAAGACTTGATGATGTTGACAAAAAATCAAGCCAGTTTTGCCGGTATTGCAATATCTTTTTAGCCGACAATATCAAAGATCTTTGCGGATAAAGAGTTTTAAGAGCCTTTCCCAGGAAATTCCCGGCAGGTTCCCGAAAAGATCGGAACCCAGTCTGCCGCCGTCGGCTGCCATCACTTGCGTCTCTTCTTCTAAAAATGCATAGAGTCTGTCCACTTCTTTATTCATGAACAATTTGTTTGAATCCATGAACATCAATTGTTTCAGCTCTTGTTTCAGATTCGGGCAGTAAAGGCTCAATACCCATCCGTCTGTGTACGGTGCCTGGTTGATCAGGCCGGGGTTTTTGCTTACCTGTGAGTTGATTTCAGTGATCACTCCGCTGACGGGTGAAAGAAAAGATGCCTTATGTCCATTCCTGGATATATGAATGGCATTTTTGCCCTGAAAAATTTGTTTGCCCATCAAAGGAGTTTTTATGGTAGTAAATTTTCCTAAAACCCTTGAAGCGAAATCGTCAATGCCGATACGGACGGTGTTATGGTCTTCTATTTTTACCCATGTATGTCCTGAATGAAGATAATACCCCACCGGCAGGGACACACCACTGAAATCATTAAATCTCACTGGTTTTAGGACCGTATAAACCTTGAACTGGTCATGGAAATACTGATCAAATTCACAATCAATGCAATTGTAGGCTTTAGTGCAGGCTTTAAAATCAATATGACCTTTCATATGATGGACACACGGCTTTTTTGCCAGGGACTGTTTTTTTAATTTTTCCTGCCAGAAAACAAGGCGGCCTTTTTTGCCTTTTAAGACCATGCCCTGTTTCTGATAAGCTTCATTTTCATGACAGGTTTTTCTCAACGCCCGCTCAAACCGACAGGTCGTACAGGAAAAATCCCTTATACAACTTTTTTTCTTTACCACCCCTGCCTGCATCCAGAGACAGGCAGGAGCTTTTTTTTGGTGTATTGTTTCCATTTGCGGCATCCTTATTCTTTAAGTTCCAAGAAATGTACGGGTCAGGTTATGCCAGCCAAGGGTCGGCAGGTTCCCATAAACATCTGCCTTTAACAGACCGCCATCTGCACTCAAAGGGCCTGTTATTTTTTCAATCATGGTTTCAAGGGTGGTCACCTCTTCTTCCATCCATTGAACGCTGTCGTTGTCGGTTATGAGATTTTTAACCGTTCCCTTTATATCGGAATTGTGAATGGTAAAGAGCCATCCGTCACCATAAGGATCGTTTGCTGCAATATCTGAGGATTTCCTGATAGTGTTATTGACTTCGGTGATCACCCCGTTTACAGGAGAGAGAACATCGGCCAGATTTTCTTTTCTTTTCATGCCCCATCCCACCTTGTCCCTGTTTAATTCCTGACCGGTCAGGGGAAGATCAAAAGCGTCCGGGCCACCCAGTACTTTAAATGAGAAGTCATCAAGGCCGATACGAATAAGACCGCCGCTGTCGATACTGGCCCATGTATGACCGTTGTGAAAATAATACCCTTGGGCAACATCAAAGCCTTTGACATCTTTCATAACCACCATGGAATGACCGGTTTTCGGGGAAAGGATATCTTCAAAACACTGGTCAAAATCACAATGCCGGCAATTGTAATTCATGGGGCAGATCCTGTTTCCGGTCCTTCCCGTCAGTGTATGCCTGCAGGTTCTGTCTATGCTGTCCCTGTTTCTCAAGGCCTCCTGCCAGGTAATATGTTTGCCGGTTTGGGCCATTTTAGCCATGGAATCATCATACTTGCAATGGGTGCAGTCATAAAAGTTGGTGCAGTTTTTCTTCTTTGCAACACCTGCCTGCATCCAGATACAGGGATGATCGGTTTTGTCTTTTTTTGCTTTCCAGATGTTTTTTGATTTTACAGCGTTTGTTGATGGTGTCATGGCTTTTCTCCTTTTTATGAATTAATATTTTATTCTCTGTGTCACTATTTTATAAGAGCAAAAAGGATACCAAGTAGGGGAAAAAGAAAAATTTAATCATGATAGCCGCTTGAGTACACTGATTTGCGATGTACTGCCAGGAAAGGCGACAGCGGTTGTCAGAATTTAGGATTGTAGGATTGTACCACAGTCTGCAAAACTTTCTAAAAACAAACTTGATACGAATGCTTACTTGGGAAGGGTTCTTCGGTACTGTTGGATTTTTCAACATGCGATTCTAATAATTCAACACTTTATTTTCCATAAGAAACTTGCATTCATATGATATCCCATGATAGAAATTAACAATATTTTCGACTGCTTATAACCTTTTATAAAAGGATGTGATTGTGAAACTGCCTGAAAAAGAGATAGAAGCCATTCTCAGCGGGATTAAAGATTTCGTATTAATCATATCTCCGGATCGAAAGATCCTTGAAACAAATGAGGCATTTTTAAAACATATGGGATGTGCAAGAGAAGATGTCATCGGCCGAAAATGTTTTGAAGTGCTGGGGGAGGATAAAAGAGAACCCAGCAACTGCCAGAATATATGTCCTCTCGAAGAAGTCATCAAGAATCAAAGACGTTGCCAGGTTGAACTGACAAGGCTTGATAGTAATAACAAACCTTGGTATACGGAGTTGACCATATTTCCTATCTGGGAAAAAAAAGGAAAGATTGCCAAATTTATTGAAATCAGCCGGGATATCACCCAGCGTAAATTAGACGAAGATCATCTGGTCAAGATGGTGGAAGAAAGAACCCGCCAGTTGAAAGAGACCCATGAGAGGCTTCTTCATCAGGATAAAATGGCTTCCCTGGGCAAATTGTCCTCATCGGTTGTCCATGAAATTAACAATCCTGTTGCCGGTATATTAAATCTTGTGATACTCAGCAAACGGATATTAAAAGAAGACACAATTGATCAAAAAACCATTGATCTTTTTTTACAATACCTGGAACTCATGGAAACTGAAACACGGAGAATCAGCCGTATTGTCAGCAATCTTCTGATGTTTGCACGGCAGTCGAAAATTGAACTGGTCAAGTTTGATGTCAACGATCTGATTGAACAGACCCTGATATTAAATTCCAATCTTCTAAAGATAAACCATATCCGTATCATAGAAGAACTTGAACACAACCTGCCGTTGGTCGGCGGATCAGAAGATCAATTAAAGCAAGTGTTGATGAACCTGATTTCCAATGCTGTGGAGAGCATGTCAACTTCCAGGACAAAACGTCTGACCATTAAAACCTTTAGTAAAAAAAATCAAAAAGCGATTGGGCTACAGATTAAGGATACCGGGTCCGGAATAGCAAAGGGAACCATATCAAAAATTTTTGAGCCTTTTTTTACGACTAAGAAAAAAAGTAAGGGGGTAGGATTAGGGCTTTCTGTTGTATATGGAATTATCCAGGAACACGGCGGAAAAATTTATGTGGATTCAAAACCCGGAGAGGGAACCTGTTTTTCGATTACCCTTAGCCAGGAACTGGACCCAAAAAAAATTAAATCAAGCCTCCCTGATTCCATTCACTTGCCTATGAAAAAGTAAGCCAAGAAAAAATATGAATCTGCTGATAGATTTTATGGTTTACTTATCCTGATGAGACCTTATTATATCCTGATATATGGGATTGAAGAATAAGGTTAAAATATGAAAATAGCTGTCTTTTCCGATGTACACTCCTGCTATTCAAAAATGGCAGCTGTTTTTGAAGACATGGAAAAATACAAAATTGATCAATTTGTCTGTCTGGGAGATATCATCGGGTATGGTGACAAGCCCGAAGAAACCATAAGGCTTTTGATAGAAAAAAATGTGATTTCCGTCAGGGGAAACCATGAACTGGCTATGTTTAGCCGGCGATATCTTGAACTTTTTCCCAAAGCCATCAAACAGCCGCTGCTGGATAATATAGCGGCGATCTCCACTAAATCTATCCGGTACCTTGAAAATATGCCGGACTATTTGAAATTAAAAAACAGTCACTTTGTTCATGGTACACCGCCTGATAAACTAACCACCTATATCTATGATGTTACAGATTATTATTTAAAATCACTTTTTAACAACACCAAAGAACAGGTATTTTTTACCGGGCACACCCATAAATTGAAACTGATCACATACAAAGACCAACTGGTATATCGTCGAAGAATCACTGAAAACCGTACCATTCATTTGGAAAAAAACCAAAAAATCCTTTTAAATGTGGGAAGTATCGGATTTACAAGGGATAACTTTGACGCATCAAAATATGCTATTTACGATACGACGAAAAAACAGATCATGGTCAGAATGGTGAATTATGGATAAAGAAATGAATGATAAAGCAAGGCTCCTGATGAATGATGCAAGGGTGATGACCCTTGCTGTTTCAGATAATGATATCCCCTGGTCATCCCCGGTCTATTTTGTATGTCATGACAACAGATTTTATTTTTTTTCCAATGAAAATTCCAGGCATATAAACTACGCAAAAAATCAAAAAACGGTTTCTGCATCTATTTTCCAGGACTCAGACCGGATTGACTTGATTTTTGGATTCCAGATGTCAGGAGTACTTGAAAAAGTATCAAAAAAGACGCTGCATTTGACGGTTGTTAGAAAATATGTCTCCAAATTCAGTTTTTTAAAACAGATATTCGGTTCTCAGATAATTGAAAACAAGCAATTTTTTTTAGAAAAATTCAAATCACATCTTTATTGCTTTTGCCCGGGCGACGTTTTTCTTTCAGATAATTCCCAGGCAAAGGACCAGACAACAGGCAAAAGGAGAACAATAGAGTTGAACAAAATTGCCTGATCCTTTTGTTTTTTGGGCGCAGATCCTTTTTAACCTTGACTTTTATTCCGGTAGAAAATAACTATTTTGAATGTGTTGTACCTTTTAATGAGAGGATGTATGCGTGTTTAAAAAAATCCTGTTAATTCTGTTCATTATCAATGTGTCAATGGTTTGTGCCCAGGAACAGCCACCTGCCCGTGTGGTGGTTTCAAAAATCGTCTTTCAAAAGGTGGCCCAGAATCAGTCCTTTATCGGCACGCTTTATTATGAACGGATCAGCCATGTATCTTCAGAGGTTTCAGGTCTGGTAAGCAGGATCGGTGTTATGGCCGGAGATCAAGTTAAAAAGGACGCCTCTCTGGTCCAGCTGGATACGGAAATACTTGAAAATGAAATTATGCTACACAAAAATCAGATTGAGCAGGCAAAGCTCTATATAAATCATACTCAAAAGAACTATCATCGAATGGATATTTTATACAAAAAAGGCGGGATCAGTGAAAAAGATTTTGATGATACCAGATTTGCTTATCAAGAGGCTCTTTTAAAAAAACTGTCTGCCAAAACAATTTTGGAAAAACTATTAATCCAGAAAAGAAAGAGTATGATTAAGGCCCCTTTTGATGGGATTATTCTTAAAAAAAATGTGGATTCAGGAGACTGGGTCCAACAGGGCAAAGTATTGATCAGTATTGGATCGGTCAATGACCTTTTCATAAAAGTACCTGTGGCGGAAACTCTGTTAAAGTTTGTTTCTATTGGACAAAGCGTGCCTGTAACCATTAATGCCTATGACAGAAAAATGATGGGGACCATTGATAATCTGTCTCCCATCGCGGATGCAAAAACCAAAAATGTTTTTTTAAAAATACGGATACCCCTGTTAACCAAAGTGGCACAGAACATGTCGGCCACTGTGGTTATTTCCACCAACGGCGAGCAAAAACTTGCCATAATCCCGAGGGATGCCTTAATCAAGTTTCAAGGCAAGGATGTTGTTTATACGGTCAGGGAGGGAAAAGCAGTCCAGCTGCCAGTCAATATTGTGACCTATCAGGGAGACAGGATCGGCGCGGATGATGCGCATTTTACAGAGGGCATGCCGGTTGTTGTTGATGGGAACGAGCGGTTGCGCCCGGGTCAGGGTGTTGTCATTGTTGGAGAATAATTGATGGACATTATCCGCTTTTTTATTCATAAACCGGTCACTGTGGCAGTGGGCGTAATCATGACGGTGATGTTTGGCCTGATCGGGTTTCAAAAGCTTCCGGTCCAGCTGACACCTGATGTTGAAACTCCGTTGATTACGGTGAATACGGCCTGGTATGGTGCCACACCCTATGAAATTGAAAAAGAGGTGATTGAAAAGCAGGAAAAAGTCCTTAAAGGCCTGCAGGGGCTCACCAAAATGGAGAGTTCCAGTTACAACGGCCTGGGAACCATTACCCTGTCTTTTAAAATCGGAACAAAGCTTGATGACGCCCTGCTCAGGGTATCCAATAAAATGTCCGAGGTGGGCAATTATCCGGAAAACGTAACCCAACCCACCATAGAGTCTTCCGGGGCCAACAGCTCACCCATCATCTGGATGATCCTGAAGACAACGCCGGACAACAAAAGGCATATCAATCAATTTAAGACATTTTTTGAGGACAATATCCGGCAGCATCTGGAGCGAATTAACGGTGTCGGCTCTTTGCTTGTTTTCGGCGGCACCGATACAACCCTGGATGTGATCATTGATGCCCAAAAAATGGCCCGGTACAATGTATCAATCAACCAGATCATTGCATCCATCCGCAGGGCAAATCAGAATATTTCCGCCGGCATCCTCGGCATGGCCAAAAAAAACTATCGCATCCGGACCATCAGCCAGTTTCAAACACCGGAAGATGCCCTTGATGTCGTCATCTTTGATGACGGAATAAAACGAGTCTACTTAAGGGATGTGGCCCAGGTCAAAAAAGGGTATAAAAAAGAAAGTACCTCGGTTCTGCACAGTGGTGAGCAGGTGATTGTAGTCGCCGTGAGAAAGGAAAAAGGAGCCAATGTTCTGGCGTTGACGGATGCAGTGGAAAAAGGGGTTAATCAGTTGAATGAAACCCTGCTTGCCGACAACAAGTTGACCCTGAAAATGGTTTATGATCAACGGCCCTACATTAACACGGCAACCAATCTTGTTAAACGCAATATTATGATCGGAAGTCTTTTGGCCATCTGTGTTCTTCTGCTGTTTTTAAGAAGTGTAAGGGCAACTTTAATTACCGGTATTGCCATTCCCATCGCAGCTATTGGCTGTTTTGTCTTTCTCTGGCTTTTGGGAAGAAACCTGAATGTTGTGAGTATGGCCGGAATTTCATTTGCTGTGGGCATGCTGGTGGACAACTCCATTGTGGTGCTGGAAAATATTGACCGGCACCGCAAGGCCGGTAAAAGTGCTTTTGATGCCGCCTATGAAGGAACAAAAGAGGTCTGGGGTGCGGTCCTTGCTTCCACAGCAACCACTGTGGCTGTCTTTTTGCCGGTCATCTTTATTCAGGAAGAGGCAGGACAGCTGTTCCGGGATATCGCCATTGCCATCACGTCTTCCATTTTCTTAAGCCTCATTGTTTCTATTTCCGTGATCCCTACCTTGTTTAATCTGTTTTATAGAAAAAAAAACAGCATCAAGACCGGAAGACTCCAAAAAAGCATTATAGGCCCGCTTCTGTCCGGCAGTATATTGAAATTGAGCCATCTTTGCATGAAAAATGCTCTAACCCGCCTGGCAACAATATTTTTGTTTACCGGTCTTTCCATCGGTTTGACATTTTATCTGCTGCCAAGTGCTGAATATCTGCCCCAGGGCAATAGAAACCTTATTTTAAATATTCTGATACCTCCACCGGGTTATTCTGTTGCCAAACTGAAAAGTATGGGTAAATTTATTTATAAATCAACCGAGCCTTATTTCAAGGAAGATGGCAAAGACGGGTTCCCCAAAATTAAGCATATGTTTTTTGTGGGCGCAGACCGTATCACTCTTTTTGGCGGAATCAGTACGCATGACACTCGAGCCAGGGAACTCATCCCCCTTTTTACCCGGGTAATGAGATCAATTCCAGGCGTCTTTGGTGTCAGCATCCAGCGGGGAATCTTTGAGTCGGGTATCGGTAAGGGCAGAACCGTGGATGTCAACGTTTCTGGAGAAAATATTAATGATATCATCCAGGCCTCATATGCCTTGTTCGGGACCATAAGCGCAAAAATGGAACGTACGCAGGTCAGGCCCGTGCCGTCCCTTGAAGCCAGTTATCCTGAGGTAAGGATAATACCTAATAAGGAAAAACTGGCTGCCAACGGCCTTACAGCAAAAGATCTCGGGGTTTATATCGACATCCTGATGGATGGTCGGAAAATTGAAGAATACCGTCCTGAAGGAATCAAACAGGTTGATCTGGTACTCAAAGGCCGGGATGATTCGGGAAGATCACCGGAAGACATTTTGAACGCAACCATTGTCAACAGCTTTGGAGACCTGATCCGGGTCAGGGACGTGGCCGGGATCTCATACAGCGAAGGTATGCCCCAGATCAATCATCTGGAGCGAAACCGCACCATTACCCTGCAGGTTACCCCGCCGGCCGATCTGGCTCTGCAGGACGCCATGGAAATGCTTGAGAATGAACTGATACCTTCATTGGAAAAGACAGGGAAACTCAAAAATGTCAGAGTGGATATCGGCGGCAATGCAGACAAGCTTGTGGAGACACGGCAGGCGCTTCAGTGGAACCTTCTTTTGGCGTTAATTATCACCTATCTGCTAATGGCAGCCTTGTTTGAAAATTTTCTCTATCCCTTTATCATTCTTTTTACTGTACCCCTGGCTGCGGCCGGCGGTTTTGTCGGGCTTTGGGCAGTCAACACCTTTATTGCACCCCAGGGCTTTGATGTCTTAAGCATGCTGGGGTTTATTATTTTAATCGGTACAGTCGTCAACAATGCCATTCTCATTGTCTACCAATCTTTAAACAATGTCCGTTATAATGGGCTTGTGGGAAAAGAGGCTGTGGCAGATGCTGTCAAAACCAGAATAAGGCCCATTTTCATGAGTGCCACAACCAGTCTTCTGGCCATGCTGCCCATGGTATTGTCCACCGGTTCAGGCAGCGAACTCTATCGGGGCTTAGGGTCCATCCTTCTGGGCGGTCTTGCCATTTCAACGCTCTTTACCCTTTTTGTGATCCCCTCCCTGCTCGTTTTTGTTATTGGTTTTGAAACAGCTAAAAGCATGAATCCGGAACAGCTGACTTGACCTTAGAGTGAAAATTATTTATCTTAAATAAAAGTTGAGATAATCCCTTATTCAAAGAGAAATGCTTAAATGAAGCAAAAAAAATATTTAATATTTATCCTGATTGGTTTTTGGTTTCTTTTTTTGGGAAACACGCTTTATGCATCTCAAACCAAACAAAAAGTCTATATTATCCCTGTTTCAGGAACAGTGGAACCAGGTATGGCAGCCTATGTCAAAAGGGCCATAGAAGATATCATGGCTGATCTCAAAGAAAAGAACAAAGATGAAATCAAGCCTGTCTTTGTGTTTAAAATGGATACATTTGGCGGCCGTGTGGATGCAGCTTTAGATATTGTGGATACGATTTCCAATATCCCAAAAGGAAAAACCATTGCATTTGTGGAAAAAAGGGCCATTTCTGCCGGTGCCCTGATTGCGCTTTCCTCAAATCTCTTATTCATGAAAGAAAATACCATTATAGGAGATTGTGCGCCCATTATTAACACCCAGGAAGGCCAGAAGATGGCCGGGGAAAAAATCCAGACTGTTTTGCGGGCAAGATTTCGTGCCCTTGCAAAGAAAAATAATTACCCCGTCGTGCTGGCAGAATCCATGGTCACCATTGACATGGAAGTCTACCAGGTGGTGATGGACGGTGAAAAAAGCTTTATGAAAAAAAAAGCCTATGATGATCTGACAGAAGATGAGAAAAAAAAGGTTAGAGGCAAAAAGACCATCGTTGCCAAGGGAGAGCTTTTAACCATGGATGATGCAGAAGCCTTTGACTTTGGCTTTTCCCAAAAAAGTGTGAAAGATATAAAAGAAGTGCTTTCAATTTTAGGCTATGAATCAACCGATATCATTACCATTGAAGAATCCTGGTCTGAAAGTATCGTAAGGTTTCTGCAGCCTTTTTTACCCATATTGATGCTCATCGGAATCGGTGCCATATATACGGAAATAAAGGCCCCCGGGTTTGGCATACCCGGAATTGTCGGTATCATATGTCTTGGCCTGGTATTCTTCAGTCAATACCTGGTGGGCCTTGCTGATTATACTGAACTGCTGCTCTTGCTCATTGGTGCTCTGCTCCTGGGAGTAGAAGTATTTGTTCTCCCCGGATTCGGTGTTGCAGGTATTACCGGACTCTTAATTATTGCAGCCGGTCTTGTCCTTTCTTTTCAGGGGTTTGTGGTACCTGATCCTTCATTACCCTGGGAAGGCGCCTTATTGATGAAAAATCTGGCACAGGTACTGGGCTCTTTTATGTTTGCTTTTCTCATATCCTTATTTGTAATTCGGTTTGTTCTGCCGCAGTTGTCAAAAGTCATGAAAGGACCTTATCTTGAAGCAACTTTATCGCACTCCCATGTTGATGCCACAACGGCTTTGGCGGTGAAACCGGGTGATACGGGGATTGCCCACACATTTCTTCGCCCATCGGGAAAAATAATGATAAACAATAAAAAGATTGATGCCATCACCCGGGGTGAATTTATTGACCGGGGAACACCGGTTATGATTGACAAAATAGAACAAAATCATGTAATTGTTAAACCCAAAATATCCTGAAACGTAAAGGTTTGGAATGAAACTCTATATCTTACCTCTTTTTCTTCAAGTGATCGGAATTTTGGTCATTATTGCTGAAATTTTTATTCCGTCACTGGGACTGTTGACGGTTATTGCGCTCACTGTATTTTTTTATTCCTTATATCTTGTGTTTACAACCATATCCACAACAGCCGGAATGGTCATTGCGGGTCTGGATATTGTCCTGGTTCCTGTTTTAATTATTTTCGGGATGAAAATACTGGCAAAATCGTCTTTAACATTAAAACGGGAGTTATCAAAACAGGATGGTGTGATTTCCCAGAAAGAGAAATTTAAAGCATATATAAATACCAAAGGAAAATCTGTCACTGATCTTCGCCCGGCAGGAATGGCCGAGATTAACTCAGAACGTGTGGATGTGGTGACGGACGGAGAATATATCGATGCGGATACACCCATTGTTGTCACAGGTGTTTCCGGCAACCGAATCATTGTAGAAAAATCAGAATAAAAGGAGAAATTTTCAATGAATCTTATGTACATTTTGTTCATTATTGCAGGCATTATAGGCTTGGTGCTGTTTTATTTTATTTTTTCATATATAGCCCTGTGGCTCCAGGCACTGGTATCCGGTGCAAAGGTCGGACTCATCAATATTATTTTCATGCGGTTCAGAAAAGTTCCGCCAAAACTGATTGTTGAATCCAAAATCATGGCGGTTAAGGCCGGTATTGAAATCCCCACGGATGACTTAGAGTCTCACTTTCTTGCCGGCGGTAATGTCGGCCGTGTTGTCCAGGCACTTATTGCTGCTGACAAGGCCAATATTGAACTTGTCTTTAACCGAGCTGTTGCCATTGATCTTGCAGGAAGGGATGTGCTTGAAGCCGTCCAGATGTCTGTTAATCCAAAAGTGATTGAGACTCCTCTTGTAGCAGCCATGGCAAAGGATGGTATTCAGCTTAAAGCCATTTCCAGGGTCACGGTACGGGCCAATATCGACCGCCTGGTCGGTGGGGCCGGAGAAGAGACGATTCTTGCAAGAGTAGGCGAAGGTATTGTGACCACCATCGGGTCTGCTTTCACCCACAAGGAAGTGCTTGAAAACCCGGATTCGATATCAAAAACAGTTCTGTCAAAAGGTCTGGATGCAGGTACGGCTTATGAAATTTTATCCATTGATATTGCCGATGTGGACGTGGGTAAAAATATCGGGGCTGAACTTGAAACCGATCGTGCTGAGGCAGACAAGAAAATTGCCCAGGCAAAAGCCGAAGAAAAACGTGCCATGGCCTTTGCCCAGGAACAGGAGATGAAAGCCCGGGTCCAGGAAATGCGTGCCAAGGTGGTTGAAGCTGAGGCCCAGGTACCCCTGGCAATGGCAGAAGCCTTTAGAAGCGGTAATATGGGTATCATGGATTATTACAGGATGCAGAACATCTCTGCCGACACCAAAATGAGAGATCAGATCGCGACACCCGAGTCAGACCCTAAAAAATAATAAAAACCTTGCCGGTCCCTGCACTTTTTTAAAGAGCTGGGACTGGTGAGTTATAAAGGAAAAAATCCATGGATTTTGATTCAATTATAACCTTTCTTTTTATCTTAGCGTTTTTTGTTCTGCCGTCAATATTAAAGCAGATTAAGGCCAGGAAGAAAAAAGCTCCGCAACCCCAAAAGGTTAAGAAAAAACCATCCATATTGGGCAGGTTAAGTGAGCAGATCCGTCAATTTATCCGGGAGCTTGAACAACAGGCCCAGAAACAACGGCAGGCGGGTAAGGATCAGGGTACGGTATGGGAAACGCTTTCCGAAGATGAAGATGCTGATTTCAGTGAACCCGAACCTGAAGTATTTGAACCGCCTGTAACAAGCAAAAGGCAAAGACGAAAACCCGTACAGGAGATTTCCATTGCGCAACCGGCTTTGCAGACCTCAGTGTCAAGAACCTATGGGTTTAAATCCAATCCATTGCAAAATGCAATTATCTGGTCTGAAATTTTATCCAAACCATTGGCATTAAGAGACAAATAGGGTCAGACTCCGAAAAGGTTTCTTTGCGAATACCAGTAAAACAGTAGGCAGAGCCAGGCTTGAGACATCTTTGGTTTTTGGACAAAAACAAATAAAACATACTTGACTTTTGGGCAAAAATCTTAAAAAGAGCCTTGACTTTCACTCTTAATTATCTAATACTACCATAAAATTTAGATAAGAGAATAAAACCGTTGAAAAGAGATTTGTCAGAAAAATTAAATCTGTGGGCAGATACGAAAAATACCAAACCTGTTATCTTAAGAGGTCCAAGGCAGGTTGGGAAATCATGGCTTGCTCAAAAACTTGGAGAAAAATTTCAAAATTTTGTTGAAATAAATTTTGAAATGCAGCCCGAAATAAAATTTTTTTTTGAAGAAAGCCTTAATCCGGCAAAAATAGTGACAAATATCTCAAACTATCTGCAAGTTGAAATATCACCACACAACACGTTGTTGTTTTTTGATGAAATACAGCAGACACCCAAAGCTATCACCGCGTTAAGATATTTTTATGAAAAAATGCCGGAACTTCATGTAATTGCTGCAGGCTCGCTGTTAGAATTTGAACTGCGTAATATTTCCATTCCTGTCGGGAGAGTAAGCTTTTATTATGTATATCCTCTTACCTTTAGCGAATATCTTACTGCCCTTGGAAATCACAATTTAAGAGAGATGATAAAAAACAATAATTTTTCTAAACTGAGTGACCCTTTTCATAGAAAATTACTCCAGGAGGTGAGAAATTATACAATTATTGGAGGAATGCCGGAAGTTGTTAATGAATACAGCAAAAATTTTAATCTGCAAGACTCTATTCATATACAATCAGATATACTTCAAACATATATTACCGATTTCCATAAATATGCAAAAAAGAGCCAGTTAAAATATTTGTCAAAACTATTTACAACTCTTCCACACCAGGCAGGACAGAAATTTAAATATTCAAATGTGGATAAAAATATTAAGAGCACTGTTCTTGGTGAGGCTTTGGATTTACTTGAAATGGCTGGAATAATCTATAAAGTTTATCACAGCAATGCAAATGGTATCCCCCTTGGAGCCGAGACAAATCTCTCAAAATTTAAAGTGATATTTTTTGATATCGGACTTACCCAGAGGATTTTGAATCTTGATTATAATAAATTTTTGCTAAGTAGTGATATTTTTCTGATTCATAAAGGCATAATAGCAGAACTTATGGTTGGACTTGAACTAATTGGATACAATAATCCACGGGAGAAAAGCTCTATTTTTTACTGGCATAGAGAAAAACGCTCAAGCAACGCTGAAATCGATTATGTAATTCCTGTTAATAACAAAATTATTCCAGTAGAAGTTAAAAGTTCTGCAACAGGTTCAATGAAAAGTTTAAAAATTTTTATGGATTCCAGACACTCTCAATTTGGTGTCAAAATTTCATCCCATCCATACTCGTTTTATAAAAACGTGTTGTCAATTCCTTTTTATGGAATTGAGCATTTTGTAAAAGCAGGATATGATCCTTCCTGATATTCATGAGGCGCTTTTTTTCCAATTAAAAACAGATACTACGTCTTGGGGTTAGAGAAAATATTTTTATGCTCAACATTCAACTCTACATCATTTATCGCCTTAATGGGTTTTTAGAAACTGGAATGGCTGGCTTAACGTATATACGGGATATTAATTTTCCATATATGTTTTAAATATCTTTTCATGGAAAATATATATCTCCCTGTCAGGATCTATAAGGTACTTACGAATGGCGTTAACCCGCATTAATATTTCATCTTCTGCCCGTTTTCTCATATCCTTTTTTGTCTGAATAATTGTTTCTTTAAGAGTTGGCGTTCTTTTTGCGGCATAGTATTTTTCGCTTTTCAACTTTATCCGCATTTCAATCAGATTTTCCCTCTGCTGGTTATGGCCTTCATCCAGAAACAGAACCTCCGGCAATAAATCAGCAAAATGAGTTACGGCAATGATATCTTTTTTGCGCTGCCAGTATCCCATTAAAAATTCCGGCTCAAGATCTTTATAGTTCTGTAAAGGCATATACATTCTTCTCAGGTATAAGAGAACTTTTTCCGTCTTTTTTCTGTGCCCCCCGATAATGACAGAACCGCCATATCAAGTTCAGCCGAGCTTGCGGAAGAAGATGATACCGCGCCTGTGACAATAATGGAAGATCCTTCCACTCTCCCGGTGAGGCTTGTAGCAATGGGCAGCAGCATCCCTGTCACGTCGTTTGCACCCACCCCAATAATAAACCCGACCTGGGGTTCTTTGCTCAACTCTGTTTCTAAAAACTCGTTGAGCTGGATAGACCCTTTTATTACAGGACTTTTGGATATCTCCCTTCGGGCAGATTCAAGGTGGGCATTAACAAGGGGGTAGTCTCCCCGGAATATAAAAACCGCTTTTTCCAGTCCCGGAGAATTTCAGGGTTATTTAATACATTCATTTTTCAGGAGGGCGTTTATTTCTTTTGAAAACAGGGACGGCAGTGTCAGCGAAGGGGGCTGCCCTGCTCCATGAAGGACAAAGGTTTTTTGTTCGGATTGATTTTTTTCATAGGCAGTGGCCCATTTCTGCTGGGAAAGAAATTCAAATAATGCAGGATTTACGTTTTTTTTGTCAGTCCCTCCTAAAGCAAGGTGAAGGGCCTGGATACCATCAAGACAGAGGATGAGTCAAAAATTATTTAGGAAAAAGTGTTGCAAATGCCTGTCGAATTGACGTGACTAAATTTTTAATGTCATTGAGTCCTGAGTCAGGATTGATAACGACTATTCTAAGGTACCGTTTATTGTTCAGCGCCGTGGAGGAGATATAAAAACTGCCCTCTTCAATTAAATGATCCCTCAGCTTGATCTGTACCTCGTCTGCTGCATCAAACCTAAAACACAGAATATTGCTTTCAGGCCTGCAGGGCACTTCAAAATCTGGCTGTGCGCTTATATATTCAAACGCCTGTCTTGTTAGATCATATGTGTTGTCAATATAGTCTGCCATTCCTTTTTCGCCAAGAGCTGCAAAACTCATATAAAATTTCAAACCAAGCCCTGCCTTTGTGCACTCAATTACCTGCCCGATAAAATCAAATCCGGGTTGTTTTTTCTCATGGAAAAGATAACTCGCCTTAGGTTCAAATGCATGGTCCAGAGCAGCTGCATCTTTTACCAGCAAAGCCGCGCATATACCAGGGGTTCTTAACATCTTGTGAGCGTCAATTATCATGGAATCCGCTTTTTGGATATTGTTAAGGTATCGTTTGTATTTGTTAGAAAAAAGTGCACTTGCGCCATGAGCACCGTCAACATGAAACCATATCCCTTTTTCGCTGCAGAAGTCAGCAATCTCATCAATGGAATCATAAAGCCCCGTCCCGGTGGAGCAGGCATTGGCCACAAGAGCGACGATTCGTTTGCCTTTATTGACAGCTGTTTGAAAGGAGTTATTTAATTTTGAAACCTTCACCCTGCCACAGGAATCCGTTTCAAGGGCAATCACATTGTTTTCACCAATCCCTATTATTCCGGCTGTTTTGGCAATTGAATAGTGGGAGGATTCAGGGGCAAGAATCACAAGGTCAGATGGATTACCTTCCTCTCTAATGGTGGTGTCCAGATGATTTCTGGCTGCCAGAAGTGCGGTCATGTTTGCAAGGGAACCGCCATGAGTTAACACGCCGCCTCCATGGAAAAAGGTCAATCTTTTTTCAATATCCGTGGGCATGGGCTGCCAGCCGATCTTTTTCAACAGAAGGTTAACCATAAAAAATTCAATGGCAGCCGCAGCCGGCCCCATTTCGTAGATGGCCATGGCATTGTTGGTGAATCCGTCAATCAATGACCCGAGAGCCCCGGTTGAATGAGGTATGCCCACCTGATGGGCAAAATATCCCGGATGATGCAGTCTTGTGGTATTGTCAAGATACGCTTTTAGGAAAGAATCAAGTCTTTCATCGGATAAGTCCCCTTTTGTCAGGTGGGTGGATAGGTCAAATTTGTCATGGAGTTCGCTGATAGTCCGTTGCCGGATCACCTTTTTTTCTTTCCGAATGCTCTCGTTGTAATAGCTGTCCAGATTAGATAATACTTTCTTCCCATCTTCAAAAAAACTCATTTATTACATCCAGGAAATTATTTGATTCATCTTTTACTTCATTCTTATGAAGTGATGCCGCTTAAAATGCCAGACTGGGTCGGCCCCTCAAAAGAGAGACGCGAAACATTTTCTACGCCGTGTGCCATGAGCATGTCCGAAACCTCAGTTTCACTGTAAGAACGGCCTTCTGGTGTCCTTAAATACATATTGATGGAAAATAGAGCTGGAAATAACGGGCCATCCATATTGTCATTCAGGAAAAAATCATGGATATAAATTTTACTTCTGGGCTTTAAAGCTAAAACCGCTTTCCCGATAATCTCCTGAGCCTGTTTTGGTCCTTCACCATGGAGGATGTGGGAAAGCCAGGCCACATCAAACGAATCAGGGTAAGTAAATTCATCTTCGAGATAATTTCCGGATATGAATTCAATCCGCTCTGAAACATTAAATTTCTTGATTGTTTTCTCGGCAAAGGGACGGGTGGTCGACAGATCATAGACAGCAGCCTTTAATCCAGGATTGGCAAGGCAAAAATGAATGGCAAAAGTTCCGGGCCCACCACCTAAATCAAGAAGCCTTTTACAACCGGACAGATCAAGCTCTTTTGAAAGCTTAGGCGCCGTAGCCATGCCAATGTTGAACATACCCATTAAAAAGCTTTCACGCCGTTCTTCATCGGAAAAAGAAGATCTTCTTCCGGCAGATTTTCCTTCAATAATGGCTTTGTCCATTTTGTGCCATGATTCCATCAAATGATGGTGGTGCATGATCATAAATCCGAGATACTGCTGGGACTCTTTTGAAAGAAAAGTTAAGGCCGAAGGAGAATTGGAATATTTTTCGTCCTTTTTCACAAGAAGCTCTAATGCAGACAGTGCATTTAAAAGCATTGAAAGGCCTCTTTTGTCTACCTTAAGATTTTCATTGATTTCATCAATAGTTAAGGTATTTGATCCGATAGAAGTGAAAACATCAAGCTTTACACCCGTATGAAGCGTACATGTTTTCCAGTAATACCCTGACATTTCAAGAAGACTTCCCGGATTCCAGTCAAATGATTCCATGCCGTCCCCCCTTCTCTCTTTCAAATCATCCCTGTCTTATGGGCACAATAATGATTTCAACACGCCGGTTCATTGCATGATCTGAAGATATGGGACGTGATTCTCCATATCCAACGGTGTTCATTCTTTCAGGGATAACGCCATTTTGTATCAAAACACTTTTCACAGCCTCGGCTCTTTTTAAAGAAAGTGTCTGGTTATATTCTTCAGTACCCTTGATATCTGTGTGGCCTCCAATTTCTATAATTGTCTGGGGGTACTTGTTTAAGACTTCAGCTACCCTTTTAAGTTCTGCATACCCGCCAGGTTTAAGCTCGGTTGAATTAAAACCAAAAAATGCTTCACCTTTGAAAGTTGCTCTTAAAATATCCTGCTCCCTTCGTATGCTTGCCGCTTCTGAAGCAGCAACAGCATTTCTAAGTTCCTGCTCCTGCAAATCCATATACCGACCGATCTGGTTACCGGCAATGCCACCTAACGCGGCTCCGATACCTGCACCGATCAGAGTGGATTCCGTATCCCTACCAATGGCCTGTCCGAGAATGGCTCCAACCCCGGCACCAACCCCGGCGCCAACAGCAGTCCCCTGTTGCTGATTGTTTTGCAGAGTGGCACAGGAAAAAAAGCTCATGAATACCAACAAGCTTAAAACTATTATAATATTTTTTTTCATTTCAGCTATCTCCTTTTATTTCAAAAAGAATCTTTAATGTTTTTTACCATGCAATGATAACATGAATTTGAAAAAATGTATTGTTTTTCAAGTTTATTCCTTACCGATTAAAAAAATGCCGTAGGTGGCAAACAAGTTGGGTAATACTGTTACCATTTTGCCCTGGCGGTGGTTGTCTTTTGTATTAATCGCAGCCTTTTTCAAAATTCTGAATCCGACCTGATTAGAAAATTTTTGAAAATCGTTAAGACTTAAAACCCTGATATTGGGGGTATCATGCCATGAATAGGGAAGTTCCTTTGTTACCGGTGCTCTGCCGGTAAATGCCAAATGCATCCTGACCTTGATATGGCCAAAATTCGGGAAACTGACCACACCCATCTTTGCCACGCGCATCATGGAATGAATCAGGTTTGACGGTTCATAGACCTGCTGAAGTGTCTGGGAGCAAATGGCATAATCAAAAGCATTGTCCGGGTAATCTTCAATTTCTTCATTAATGTCTCCCTGCAAAACAGAAATTCCCTTTTCAATACATTTAACCACCTTTGACTCTTCTATCTCTATACCCCGCTCTGTTACATTTTTTTTCTTTTTTAGCCAGTATAACAGATCTCCCTCTCCACAGCCTAATCCTAATACTTTTGATTCGGGTTCTATCCAGGAGGCAATGATTTTTAAATCATATCTTAAGTGATCATTCATTGGAGGCGTTCCTTAAAAAGCCTTTGATCAGATTATCAAGCCTGTCATTGGGAAGTAAAAAGGCATCATGTCCCCACTGGGCATCGATTTCACAAAAACTGACATCCAGGTTGTTTTTTTTCATGGCTTTGACCATCTCTTTTGACTGGTATGTGGGATAGAGCCAGTCCGACGTATAAGAGACGACAAGAAATTTTGATTTACATTTTGAAAAGGCCTTAACAAGAGACCCTGATCCATATTGTCCTGCCAGATCAAAATAATCTGCAGCCTTGGTGATATACAAAAAGGAATTGGCGTCAAAACGTTCAATAAATTTTTTACCCTGGTATTGAAGATAGCTTTCCACCTGGAATTCAGCACCGAACTCAAAACTTAAGGCAGACCTGTTTTGAAGTTTGCGTCCAAACTTCAGGCGCATGGACTCATCGGACAGATACGTAATATGTCCGATCATCCTGGCAATGGCAAGACCCATGTCAGGCTTTTTATCTGAATAATAATGCCCGTCATTCCAGTTGGGATCAGCCATAATGGCTTGTCGTGCAACCTCGTTAAAGGCAATGGCCAGTGCTGAATGCCGCGTGGTGGTTGCAAGAGGAATGGCAGATTTAACACTGTCCGGATATCGGCTGCACCATTCCAGCACCTGCATGCCGCCAATAGATCCGCCAATCACCGATAAAAGGGATTTGATTTCCAAATGATCGATTAAAGCCTTTTGAGCTTCCACCATGTCTCCAATGGTGATGAGAGGGAAATCTGTCCCATATGGTTTGTCAGTTTCAGTATTTATAGACGCGGGGCCGGTTGATCCGGCACAGGAACTGATAATATTTGAGCAGATCACAAAATACCTGTCCGTGTCTATTCCTTTCCCCGGTCCCACCATGATATCCCACCAGCCCGGTTTGGCATCTTTAGGACTATAGTACCCTGCCATATGGGAGTCCCCTGAAAGTGCATGAAGGATAAGGATAACATTGGTTTTATCCGAGTTCAAAGACCCGCAGGTTTCATAAGCAATGGTAACAGGACTGAGCCTTGCCCCGCTTTCAAGTTTTAGCCCGCCAGGCGATTCAGCAAAGGTAAAAAATTGTTTTTCAACAATGCCTGCACTGGCACCGGTCTGGTTTTGATCAATATATTCACTCATCGATTAAACTATACCCTAAACAGCCTCCAGGGCGCAAGCCAGATCATTACAGATATCCTCAACATGCTCTACTCCAAGGGAAAGTCGCAGCAGCTGGGGATCTGCCAGTTGATTCTTGATATCTTCGGGAAAAGAGATGTACTGGGATGAGTAGGGATGAATAATCAAGGTTTTGCAGTCTCCCAGATTGGCAATGTTTAATATCATATCAAGGTGATCGACAAGCCTGAAACAGGCGTCCTGATCCTTTAATCCGAAAGTGAGCATAGCGCCAAACCCTTTGCCATTAAACTGAGTTTTAGCAATTTCATGGCATTTATGATCCTCAAATCCTGGAAAATTGACCCATTCAACCTTTGGCTGTTTTTTCAAAAAATCAGCCACTTTTACAGCATTTTCCATATGGCGTTCCATTCGAAGGCCTAAAGTATTTAATCCAATGGCGGTAAGAAAAGAATGAAACGGTGCCGGGGTGGTGCCAAAATTAATATGATATTCTTTAAACAGCCTGTGCAAAAATGCAAGGTTCCCTTTTTGTTCGACAAAAGGAGCAAAGTCAGAAAATTTTTCCTGACGCCAGTCAAAGTTTCCAGCATCCACCACCACACCACCCATGGCGGCACCATGCCCGGAAAGATACTTGGTTGTAGAATGCAACACAATGTCTGCACATAGTTCAATGGGCCTGCAAAGCCAGGGGGACGCCAGGGTATTGTCCACTAAAAGTGGTATGCCTCTGGTATGAGCCAGGTCAGCAATGGCTTTGATATCAGCAATCTCCATACCCGGATTGGTAATGGTTTCCATATAGACAAAGCGTGTCTTTTCATTGATGGCCTGTTCAATCTCATGAAGATTTAACGGATCAACAAGCTTTACACTAATGCCGTATTTTTTAAAAATGTTCGTAAAAAGTGAATAAGAAGACATGAAAAGTGATTTGCTGGCTACAAATTCATCTCCACAGGAAAGCAGCGTCATACAGGCATTGTTGATGGCAGCCATCCCTGAACCGGTTACAACAGCGCCTGCTCCTGATTCCAGGGAGGCCAGCTTTTGTTCCAGAAACCGGTTTGTTGGATTACTCAACCGCATATAGATATGATCTTGAGTTTGACCGGCAAATGTTTTGCTTAAGGAGTCCGCACTCTCATGGTAATGGGCAGCAGTCTGAAAAATGGGAGGCAGCGTGGCCCCTTGCCAGGGGGTATCTTTTAATCCCTCATGAATTGCTTTTGTTTCAAAATGGTAATTGTCTTTTTTGCTCATGATCCTTCCTCTCAATCAATCCGTGTTGTTTTAAGAAATGCTGAATATCACATTGTGGTAGAAATTTGTCAATATTAACTTTACCTTCTCAATATATTAAGTGACATTACGCTGAAAAAACGATATACTCATTTTATATTCAGTGTTAGATTCTATTTGCAACTGATGCCTCTTCTCCCATTTAATGCATTCGATACCTGAATCTTGCAATTTTGTTGAACCGGTAATTATGAGTGAACGCCCCACAGCTTGTTGTGGGGAAGCTTTAATAAAATACGGTATACAACACTAGCCTGGCAGACAGGCTTAGAAAGGAGAACGCAATGAATATTAAAACAATAATGAACCCCATTGACGGATCAAATCATTCAATCCGCTCGACCGAGTATGCCATTAAGCTTGCAAAACTATTAGATGCCAAAATCATTCTTTTGCATTGCCATGCAAGGTTTCCAATTGTCCTGGCAGAACCCTATTTCCAGCAGGCAATCGATGAGATTAATGAAGCATCTGAAGAGCTTGTTGCCCCCTTTATAGAAATGCTTGAACAAGGAGACGTAAAGTATGAAGTACGCATTCTTGAGGGCGCTCCAGGAAATAAAATACCAGAAGTCGTAAAAATTGAGAAAATAGACCTGCTGGTTATGGGCTCAAGAGGGGTCACTGATTTTGCCGGATTGTTTCTCGGCAGCGTGGCTCACCAGGTACTTCATAAATCAGATTGCCCTGTTTTTATAACTAAATAGTGCCGGATTAAAAAAAATATGATACGTGTTAAGATCAATATGTAATAAAGCTATCTGAACATGGTATAAGAGGATAGGAACCATGAAAATAAAATCGGGAGTTCTCTGTATGGCTTTTATCCATGATATTGCTGGTGTTAGTGGATGACAGCGCTGATTGTTTTCTATCTTTTATTCCCATTGATCGTTATCCGACTGTGCCTGCGGTTTGAATCAATGAATAAAATCGGAGCAGTATTTGTCTGCTATGTAATCGGTGCTGCTCTGGGCAATTCAGGGGGACTGCCGGATGGTTCAGCAGCACTTCAGGATACCTTGAGCGGTGCTACCGTAGCGATTGCTCTCCCATTGCTCTTATTCTCCATGGATGTGAAAGCCTGGGTAAAAACAGCAGGAAAGGCCATATTGTCCATGACAGGGGCAACCATTATAATCGTGGCGGTTGCAGGACTTGGAAGCGTAATTATTGCGGATTATGTGGAAGACAGTTGGAAGCTGGCAGGGCTGGCCATCAGTGTATATACCGGTGGGACTCCCAATATGGCCGCCATAAAAACAGCTCTTGATGTGGATCCGACAACATATATCATCATGCATACTTATGATATATTGATCAATCTTATCTATCTTATTTTCAGTATTACCCTGGCGCAAAAATTTTTTAACCGATTTTTGCCTCGGTTTGAAAAAGTGAAAAATATGATATCCGACAGGGGAAATGAAGAAATCGAGGATATTAATTCATATCGAAACATGTTGAATGTCTCCATCATCAAAAAGCTTATGGTTGCCATGGTATTATCTTTTGTGATCCTTGGAGTCTCCCTTGGCACGGCAGCACTTTTTCCCAAAGCATATTCGACATCCGTCACCATTTTAATGATTACGTCTTTAGGCATTGGTGCTTCCTTTTTTACAAAGATCAGACAAATTGAGAAAACGTATCAGCTGGGCATGTATTTTATCCTTATCTTCTGTCTAGTGGTGGGATCAATGGCCAATATAAACGACCTGGTTCATATCAACTGGATCTTGATGTTTTATATATCCTTCTGCGTTTTTGGAACCTTTATCCTTCATGCTGTTTTTTGTAAAATTTTTAAAATTGATACAGACACCTTTATTATTACCTCTGTATCAGCCATCTGTTCTCCGCCCTTTGTTCCCGTTGTGGCTCAGGCGTTGAATAACAAGCAGATTATTTTATCAGGACTTACCACCGGGATAATCGGCTATGCCATTGGAAATTACCTTGGAATCAGTTTTGCATATATCTTTAAAGCCATTATCGGCTGATTACTACAAATTTAATATTGCCGGGAGAGAGAATGACCTCAATACCTTTAAAGGGTAAGCCTCATGATGAGATTCTGGATAACATGCAATCGTTTCGCAGCCAGGATGCTGATTTTCTGACCGGTCGCACCTGGTCCCTGGTATACCATTTAAGCCAGGAACATGACGCATTTTTAAAAAAAGCCCATAACCTTTACTTTAGTGAAAACGCCCTCAATCCCATGGCATTTAAAAGCCTTAAACGATTTGAACATGAGGTCGTTAAAATGGCAGCTGATCTTTTAAATGGGGATAATAGTGTTGTGGGAACCATGACATCGGGGGGCACCGAATCCTGTCTGTTGCCTGTGATAGCCTATCGGGAGTTGGCCCGCTCCAAAAAACGATGGCGTAAACTTAGACCTGAAATGATCGCTCCTGAAAGTGTTCATGTGGCCTGGGAAAAAGCAGCCAGGTATTTTAATGTTAAAATGGTCAGCATTCCATTGAAGGCTGATTTCACGGTTGATGTTGATATCTTAAAAATGAAAATGAATAAAAATACCATCCTGATAGTGGCCTCAGCACCCTCTTATCCCCATGGTGTCATTGATCCCATAGAAGAGATTGGACAAATTGCCTGTGAAAAACATATCCCTTTCCATGTGGATAGTTGCCTTGGTGGATTTTTTCTGCCCTTTATGGAACAGATCGGGTATTTGATTCCGCCATTTGATTTCAGGTGCAAAGGAGTGACATCCATATCAGCTGATATCCATAAGTATGGATTTGGAGCAAAGGGTGCATCCGTACTGCTGTATAAAAATATGGCCTACTTAAAGCATCAATTTTTTATCCATCAAAACTGGCCGGGTGGCATTTTTGCCTCTCCAGCACTTCTTGGAACCCGGCCGGGCGGTCCCATTGCAGCCGCATGGGCTGCTATGAATGCCATCGGGTTGACGGGGTATCAGCAGATGGCCAAAAATGTTATGGCGACGACAGAAAGGTTGACCAATGGTATTAATGCCATTCAAGGTTTAAAAATATTGGGGAAACCGCAAATGAGTGTTTTTGCATATGGCTCGACAGACCCTTTGATCGATATTTTTGCAGTGGGTGATGTTATGGAAAACAAGGGCTGGCATATCGATCGTCTGCAAAGACCCGAAGGGCTCCATGCCATGGTCACTCCTGCCCATGAGACTGTGGCAGACCAGTATTTGAAGGATTTAAAAAATGCACTTGAATTTGTAAAAAATCATCCTGAGCTGGCATCTAAAGGCAATGCCGCCATGTATGGCATGATTGCAAATGTTCCTTTCAGAGGATTAATCAAAAAACAAATCCAGAAAATGATGGAAAAAATGTATGGTGCTGATGGTGAAATGCCCATGGATAATTCGGGCAAAGCGTCATTGCCTGTTCGCTTCGGAACGGGTATTTTAAAATGGCTTTCTAAAAAAAAATCATCCAACGGTTGATGGATTGAAAATTTTATTAATACACAAAAGTTTATAAACTCTCCTGTCTTGGAAAAATAGGTCATTTTCATCGCTTGACATGCAGGCGCATCTGTGAATAATAACAACGATATAAAATCAGTACTAAATTGGATGGTGTATGAATTATACGGAAGAAAGAAGTAAGGCGGGCGAATATTTAAGATTGGCCTTGAATTATATTGCAAAATATAATTTGTCGGCCAATCCGGTAAATTATACGGTCTGGTACGAGTATGTATCCGGCAAAAATATGAAATTAAAAAGGGCTATTGATCATTCTCTTGATGATACCAAATCCCTTAATGACAATAATGTAGAAGGCCTGTATCAGAAATATGTAGCAGATGGCGACAGAATTATTGTCAGTAAACTATTAACCCAGATTTCCCTGATGTTAAAAGATATCACCAATCATGTTTCAGAAACAGATGGAGATCTTACAGGACATGGCAAGACCTTGGGAGATCTGGCTGTTCGTATTGGTGAAGTCCATGATTACAATGATATCAAAAATATTGTTGACCAGATGATTGTTGAGACGAAAGCGCTTGTAAAATCAGGCAAAAGACTTCAAACCAGAATGAAAGTATCTTCTGATGATTTAAAGCAATTACACCAGGAACTGGAGAAATCCCAGCAGGAAGCTCAGACAGATGCCCTCACCACGTTGATCAATAGAAGAGGACTTGAAAAAAGACTTGAACTGGAGAGAATCAGAGCCAGACAGAATGGATCATCATTTTCCATTATTTTGATAGATATTGATCATTTTAAAAGAGTGAACGATACATTTGGACATCTGGTGGGAGACAGTATTTTAAGGAGTATTGCCAAACTGCTGAAAAGTCATTTGCGGAAAAATGATCTTGCTGCAAGATATGGGGGTGAAGAATTTTTAATCCTTTTGCCTGAGACAGAGATTAAAGGAGCTGAGGCGGTGGGTCAAAAATTCAGAAAAGCCCTGTCTACAAAAGAATGGAAGCTTAAAAAAACCGGTGAGAGTATGGGCAGAATAACTGTTTCCATGGGAATTGCCTTATACAAATTCAATGAACCGGAAGAAAGTCTTATCAAAAGAGTTGATGATGCCCTTTATTTAGCTAAAAACAATGGCAGGGATCGAATCGTTACCCAGGAAGAGCTTTAATTTTTAATACCTGTTAAATCAATCGTTAATGCATAAGCGTCATGTTCCATTTTGGCCTGAATCGGGAAATTACCCTTCTCAAACACTTTGAGCATGGCCCGGTTTGATGCCAGAACGTCAGCAGTCATACCCTGTGCTCCCCTTTCTTTTGCCAGTTTTGCCAGCATCTGATACAGATAGGTGGCAATCCCATATCCCTGATAAGCTTCATCAACGACAAATGCGATATCCACAAAGGGTTTGTTCTGGTACCTGGCAAACCTTGCTTCGGCGATAATGGTCTGCTGTCCTGGTTCTCCCACAAGCCCAACAATGGAGAGCACATCCCTATAGTCAATATTTACGTATTCCTGGGTTTTTTCGTGGGGCATGGTTTTTATCGGGCTGAAATACCGGTAGTAGATTGCCTTATCGGAAAATCGATAAAATAACCGTCGCATCTGGTCCTCATCAGAGGGTTTGATCGCCCGAAACCGCACATCAATTTTATTTTTAAACATGTGTCGAATTTCAATATCCGCAGGATAGAAATGAGCGCTGTCTGCCAGAAATATTTGATCTTTGTAGAGAAGGTTGACTCTTTTGGCACCTTCAACCAATGCAGGGCGGTCCTCGGGATGGGCAATTTCAATAAGGGCCTGTGCTCTTTCCCGTATTGTTTTTCCTCTTAAATGAGCAATCCCCTGTTCTGTTGCAACAAGATCAATGGATTCGGGAAGGCTGAGTAAATCGGGAGAGTCTTCCACAGAAAGCTGGATATTGGGATTCCCCTGACGATTTCGACTGGGAAGGGCAACAATGGTGTACCCCCCCTGAGAAATTTCAGCCCCGTTAAAAAAATCAGCCATCTGTCCTGGGCCTGCTGTGACATGACCTTTGCTGTTATGCAGCGCCACTCGGCCTGAAAGATCTACTCGTCTTACCGGAAGAATAAATACAAATCTATGGTTTTGTCCAATCTCAATGGGGTGGAAGACCTTGTCAATGCTTTGAAACTCAACGATTGGGTTTTTGTCAAGAAACTGCATCAACTCTTTACTGCCAAGTGCATAAACCGTTAAAGACTTTCCCCGAAAAAGGCCTTTTCGCCGATTGGTTACAGCACCACTTTTGACCAGTTCCATTAATGCATCTGTAAAAAACGGGGTATGAATTCCCAGATCTTTTTTTTGGGCAAGATATCTGGGCAGAGCCTCAAAAATCGGGCCAAAGGTAAAAGCAAGACAGCTGCCATCTTCTATCACAGAGGCAACATTGGCTGCCAGCTTGTCAAATATGGGGTCCACCGGGAACCTGGGAAAATAAAACGGCGGATCAATAGACTCAATGACCATGTCAAAGGCATCAAAAGGGACAAAGGTATCTCCTAAAGTAAACGGCGCTTCATGGTTGATTTCACCCACAACAAGATCCGCC
>Ga0164318_10000557_pt1 | contig 29209 bp, 23 predicted proteins | sample GuaBasSedimGuay9_FD_113734 | JGI IMG/M metagenome (GOLD analysis project Ga0164318, IMG submission 113734) | Subseafloor sediment microbial communities from Guaymas Basin, Gulf of California, Mexico - Guay9, Core 4571-4, 0-3 cm | ecosystem: Environmental > Aquatic > Marine > Hydrothermal vents...
TATGGTAAAGGGAGGTGGTAGGAGGTCAGGAAAACCAAATTTCTTTTGTGAAGAAGCGTTTCGGAAAATTTTATATGGAGGTAATGTTTGATGAAAAAACTCTTAACAACCATTTTTATGGCTGTGCTGACAGTTTCCGTGTTCGCCACTGTGAACGTTGAAACTGAAACGCCTGCCGTCAATCACGACGGAGCTTGTGAGCGTGTGGGTTCCATGCGTTTTGTTGTAACTAACGAACAGGACTATCAGTCCGCATCCAGTACCACTCCGATTGTGGTGAAGATTGAGCTGACTGATGCCGCAGTCCTCTGCCATGATCTTGATGGCACCGATGATGCCACCAACCTCTGGGTTGAGTTGGAAGTCGATGGTACCATGTGGCAGGCTGGTGACGTTCTGGCACGTGGTGCTCGTGGGTCCAATTACATTGAAGTAATTATCCGTGACAACCCCAATGATGGCGGTGGCGGCCTTCCGAACCCGACTGCGCAGGCATGGTTCCGCCTCGGTTCCACTGTCCTGATCAACGGAGGTGCTTTCAGTCCGGCGTTGTATGATGACACCTTTGCCCCTGCGGGCAGCAAGACCCAGGGTGTTCCGGTCTGCGTGAACTACACCGGCCGTGTAAATGGCGTAGATGCTTTCCCGGAAAATGACTTTAACGTCATTTCCCTGACCACGTGGGACGGCGGCATCAACGGCACCCAGCTTGGTGTGTCTTACAGCCCCGCTAACCCCGCAATCGCTTACGGCGGTCAGGGCAGCACCCACAACTTTATTGTGGATCATCACTATGATAAGTGCTCCCTCTCCACCGACGATGTGCTCCTCTGCCAGTGCTATGTCTACACAGAGGGCCAGAGCCAGGAAAGTGGCACGTATGATTGCTACGACCTGTATCGTATGGGCACACTGGATCTTTATAACATGCTTTCCGATCAGGACGGCGACGGCAACCCCGAAATCTGCCGTGTATATCTGACTGAAGACGAAGCCGGTATGCTGCCGCAGGATTCTGTGATTACCATGACAATCGTAGACGCTGCCGGTAACACGCTGAGCACGATGCCTGCCACCGACGGTGTATACATCGAAAGCGGTTCTCTGACCGTGAACGCCACTCCGGCAACCACACTGACCCTGAATGCCTCAGCCGGAACACCTGGTGCTGCGGTGGATCTCACCACCAACACACCGGAATACTCTGACTGGAGCTATGGCGGCTATGTCCCTGCCGATGGTGTCTGCGATACCAGCGGTAAAGACTCCTGCCAGGATGCTCATAATCTGTATGAATCACTGACATGGTCCGTGACGAACCCCAGCACTGTAAACGCTGCTCAGATCAATGTGGGCGACGTGGTAATGGGACGCTACACCGCTGCCGGCGCAATTACAGCGTACGTGAAGATTGCATGGTCACCGTTCCCCTGCGGAACCGGAAACTCTGTCATCCTTCTCGACTACCCGCTGAATTTCGTGGCATGCCCGGATGAGAGCACTGTGCCGCCGGTATATTATGATGCCTATGAGTACTTCACGTACTTCCCGGCTCTGAACGGCCAGTGGTGGGCAGGCCTTGCGGTAACCAACGTAAGCTATTTCAATGAGAACTTTTTCTACAATTACAACGGTTTCCCCTGGTCGACTTTCCAGGTTGTGGATCAGGATGCGGACGTAACCCTCTACCTGATTGAAGCCGATGGTGACGTGTATATGGCGAATGTTGGTACACTGAAGAAATCCGGTATTCTGGTAACCCTGCTGTCTGACCCGTCATTTGCTCCGACGCCGCTTACCAAATCCGATACTGTTTTTGGCGATGAGCCCTTCTGGGTAGTTGCGAAAGCGACAGCAACCATTGCCAATACCAGTATTGCCATTGACGGCTTCGGTATGCTCGGTGATGGAAACCAGGGCCAGGGTACGCTGCCTCGGATTGACATCTGGAATTGGTGGGGTGGTAACGCATTTCAGAAAAAATAACACCTGAATTTTCAGGATAACGGAGGAGGGGGCATTCGCCCCCTCTTTTTGTTTACAAATTTAAAGCAACAACCAGGAGATGAGAATGACCGGGAGATGGTATAAAACAGCAGCAATTGTGGCAGGAATTCTCAGCATCATGACAGTGACGGCTTGCGTAGTACAGACAAGTCCCAGGGCGCTGGAAAAGCGGGTGACGGCTTTCTGGCATGCACGGCAGGCAGGAATGTATACCTTTACCTTCAACGGAAAACAGGTGGACTTGTACAATGATTTTCTTTCGGAAAAAACAAAGAAACAGGTAACCCAGCAGCAGTACTATGGGTTAATGAATTTGAAAGTTAAGAATCCCCGGATTGATGGGATTGTTTATGATAAGGATGGGAAGAAAGCAAGTGTCGCTATGGAATTTGATACAACATTTCAGCTGGCAAAGTTGAGAGGAATCAAAATCAAGCAGACATGGATTGTTGAAAAGGGGAAATGGGTATTGGATGACAATCCCATGCACAACCCTTTCAGGAGCCGGCAATGAAATATGTACATAGAGCAGGGTTTCTGACCCTGATTCTATTGATTTGTCTTTCTGCGTTTTCGGCAGAAACTACGTTTCGCGTCAAGGGGGAGAGCCTGACCCCTTTCGGGACCAGAATGTCTCTTGAGTGGAAGGTGAAAAGGGTTGAGGATAGCTACACTTTCCTGCTGAACAACCGGGAGAAGGCAGAAATGATACTCAAAGCAGGAAAAGTGGTGAAGATCAGGCGCCGTGTCCGGTATGCGGGGAAGGAAAAATGGATTGTACTGACAGACCCATTGCAGATTCGGCTGGAATTGAAATCCGGGTTTTACCCCTTTGCCGCGGTATTGAACTACAGTAAGAATGGGAGCAGAGAAACAATACTGTCGACTGGGCGGTTTGAGGTTGTTCGGAGTACAGTAAAGTGAAACGCACAGCTTTTATTATTTTGAGTGTCCTTGTGTTTCCGGCACTTCTCTTTGCCGGTCATGAAGAAGTTACGCTGGCAAAACCCTGGAATGGCTACTGGTGGCCAATGTTTGAAGGGATGCTGGCAACCGGAAAGGGATACCGGGAGCATCCGTCAACGCTGGAGAAATACGATGCGCGGTTCAGTTTTGACGGGAAAGCCACTGAATGGGAGCTGGAGAACCATTTCAGGCCGGATGGCGCGGCATGGAACGGTCATTGCAATGGCTGGGCGGCTGCCTCTGTATCTGAAGTAGAGCCCAAAGAAACGATCAATTCCGAAGGCTATACCTTTTACATCGGGGATTTGAAAGGGCTCTGGACCATGTACTACCAGGGGGCAACCGGTCCGATTTACCGGGGTGCCGATGATGGGACCATGGATCCCCTGACATTTCAGACAGAACTGCTGGCCTACCTCAGGGACAACAGTGTTCCCCTGTTGATGGACTCTGACGCGACTGAAGAAGTTTGGACATGGCCGATCTACGCCTACACAATGGACTGGACCGATGACGGGAATATACGGCATGTGACATTGCAGGTGCTGACCTCCACAGATGGGGTTTCACCAGATAATGTGAACACAGATTTCAAAACATTCAATTATACCTACGATCTTACACTTGAAGCCGGCGTACCGGCTTCCGGTGTCTGGACCGGCGATTCCGTAAGCTATCATCCAAATTTCTGCTGGTATCCCGAAGTGGTGGAATCCGGCAATCCCTACAGCAATCCATATGTGGCACACGATAAGGTTGCACAACTGGCTGGCGGCGTTTACAACGATACTGTGGATGATGGGAAGGAGCCCAATGATAGATTTGAGGATTCAGTGGCAATGCAAGGGGGGTTCATCGGTCGTGTTCTGAATGAGGATTGGTATGGGTTCGACATTGAGCCGGAAGAAAAGTTCACGATGAATTTGTACTGTAATAGTCGCCTGGCCAATTCAACAAATCCACCATTTTACGCTGAAATCTATGACGATACCGGGATTTATCTTGAAGATGTTGGATTTGAACAGGCCACTCGGTACCCCAACAGGACATTCACCGGAGTGGATTTTGTCAGTGAGTTCTTGAAGATTGATCCCATCGGAAATCATTTTTATGATGAAAACTATCAGTTTGGAGTGGAAGTACTGAGTCATACAACTGTGATTTCCCACACTATCCCAGGAGACAGCTATTGGGATAATTTTGTAGTGGCCGGTTTCTGGCCGGTTACGGAGAACAAGGCGGTTCGAAATGATAGTGACTACCGGGTTGTGGGCATTTCGGGAGAAAAAGGGTTTCCTCTGGATTCCGGGACGGAAACAATTGCCGGATTTGCGTTCAGGGAAGTGTCCTTGACGGGTGGCGAGAGCACACCGGACTGGATAAAGCTGAATTCTATGACGGACGAATATCAGGTGTACAGTTTTTACCTTTCCCAGGGGGAGGGATCCATGTCATTTATGTCGGGGGAAACTCCCGATAAGGAACTGATACTCTCCCATGTGCCTGTTGAAGTGGGATATTGGTGGTATGGCCTGGTGCTGGTAAATCCATCGAGATTCTATCCGGCAACGGTGGATGCCACCTTGTACGGGAATGATGGGGCCGAGCTGGCTGTTGTGAAGATTCAATTAAATCCCTACCAGAAAAGAGTAGGGCTGTTTGATTCATTTTTCCCGGGGGTTTCCCAGCAGGATGTGTCCTACATCCGATTCAAATCCAATGAACCCATTACCGCTTCTGCTTTGTACGGAACCCTGAATCATCGTGAACTTTCCTATGTTCCTGCAGTGGGACGTTCCGGGTGGATAGAGGCTGCGCCGGCAGAACAAGCAGGTGAAGAATTGTCTTTTTTTATTCCATATAACCTTCTTGGATATGGGGATGATGGATGGAACGGTGTGGTTTTTGTGGAACCGGATGATGATGCCGTGTCTGCAACCTTGCACTTTAAATGGATAATGGATGACAATTCATCGGTGACAAGCAGCCTCTTGATTGGGATGCATCATAAATGGGTCGGCGTGATGGAAGACTTGGCCCCGGCTGAGGTGGATCTTTCCCATCTTGCGCGAATTGGGGTGACGGTACGAAGCGGTCCGGTTACCGGATTTTATATGACAGGAAGCCACAGTAGGGGGACGCTGGTGTCTTTCCCTTTGCTCAAGTATTTTGACATAGCAGATGAGGTTTTCCCTGTGATTCAACGGGACGGACTGGAGACAATTGCCGTCTTTTATAATCAGAAGCCATATGCGGTGAATGAACTGCCTGTATTTGCTTATGATAGCGATGGCCAGCAGGTGGGAACGACCAAAAGGGTGGACATGAATGCTTTTGAACTGAAGAAGGTGAACCTGAAGGATATTTTTACAGCGGAAGAACTTTCGGAGATTAAGTCAATAGAGCTTTATACGGATTCTTTTGTGGTTCCGTACGTAATTTACGAAGACCCGGACGAGGTATATTGCGAAATTGTTCCGCCAACTTTGACCCATGGAGCAGAATAGTGCGAGTGAAGGTGCATGTGCGTGAGGGAGGGTAAAAAGTCAATTTCCTGTCTTTACGCAACCTTGCGTTCCGCTCAACCTTATCCTTGCTTTTTCATCAGAGTCCTGGATCCAGTTCAGGGTTGTCCAGTAACTTCTGCAGGTTTCGCATGTAGGGGCCTGCGGCAGCTGTATAGCGCTTGAATCCGGGAGTCCGGGATGCTTTCAGGAACTGGGACCATGATTCTTTGTATTTTTTCTGAGCGTAATAATATTCTCCCAGTTTGATCATTGGTTCTGTGAAATCCGAATTCAACCGGATTGCTTTTTTACAGAATTGAATTCCGGCTTTCGGGCGCCCCGATTGGAAAAAGAGCAGGCCTCTTCCGAATGCCAGCATAGCTCTCATATTGTTGTCCACAACCTGTTCTGATTTGAAGGTACGGGACTGTTTCCGGATATGCCATTGGATTTTCTCGATGGTGGCCTGAGCTGCGATGAGGTTTCCGTTATCCAGTTGAATCATCATCAGGGTCAGGGCGGCTTGTATCAGCCGTGGATTTGCCTGAAGGCTGCGGCTTAAATATTTTTCCGCCTGATCAAATTGTCCCTGGCTGTAATAAAGCTGGCCCAGCTGATTCAATAGTAAGGCTCTATTTTTCCCAACGACTTGAATTCCTTCTATGAGGGTCTGTTTTGCCTCCTGTTTTTTCCCGTTTCGCAGCAATAAACTGGCAAGAAGGCCGTAGGACTGGCTCCGCGGGCTGAGGAGAAGCGCTCTTTTGGCAAATGGGATAGCCTTGTCAATATTTCCCGCATCTTTTAAGGCAACAGCCAGGTTGTAATTGGGACGAGCCCGGTTTGGCGAGCAATGGACAGAGGATTTCCAGAGGGCAATGTTATTGCTGAAATCCATATTCCGGGTAAAGGTTCGTGCGGTGAACGAGAGAAGAAGGATTGCCAGGACAACGCGCCTTGAAGTCTCCTTTCGGATTAATACAGTGACAAGTTCAATTGCAATAATGGAGAAAAAAATGGCGCAGGCATAGAGGTTCCGTTCGCTCAAAGGGTCAATCATCCATCCGCCATGGCGAAGAATAAAGGAATTGGTAGGTGCAATCAATATCAGATAAGCGAGGTAGGAGAGGAAAGACAGGGGCAGTTTCTTTCTCAGGAAGAACAGTAAGAGGCCAAGCCCGAGAAGCAGGCTGATGGAAAGGAGGGCTATGGGATCTGTAAGGTGGCTGACGACAGGGAGGTCATGATCAATGTTCAACGCGTCTGGAAAGAGGAAGAGGCGAAGGGAGTACGCAACGGCGGTTGCATTTGTAGCCAGTGGTTTGCTGTCAAAATGGTGTATGTTTTGTACAATCATCCTGTGGATTCTGTTAAAGGGAGAAACAGGTACGACATAAGAGAGTAATAAAATGGCCATGATCGGAAGGAGTGCTGCGGCACTGACTTTGAATGCCGTTTTTGTGCTGACAGGGCGAACCCACAGGTAGATCAGGGGGTAAAATAGGACAAAGACAATGTAAACTTCTTTGAAGAGAATGGCAGTGATAAAGGCGGCCAGTGATCCGGTGAGGCGATAGAGCTGTTTCCTTCGGATGGGGGTTTCCAGTGATTTTAGAAAGATAAAACACCCCAATATGAAAAAGAGGCCTCCAATCCCGTTGTTTCTTCCCGAAATGTAAGAAACGGCTTCTGTTGCAAGGGGCGATACGAGGAAAAGCATGGACGCGGCCAACGCGAACCACCGGTTGTAGATGCCTTTCATCTCCAGAAGGTGGAGCAGAAACAAAAACAGAATAAACGCTGTTAAGATATGGCTGAGAAGATTGACAACCTTGTAACCGGCCGGATTGTTTCCCCACAATTTTTTTCCAAGATAGAATGAAAACCAGTAGAGGGGTCGCTGATTGCGGAACCCATTCCAATGGATTAAGGTGGAAAAGTTTTCTATGTTGGGATTGTTCTGAACGTAAAAACTATCATCAAAGATGAAATCGCCCTTTAATTCCGGTGCGTAAGTTGTGAAACCGATTGCCAGCATCACGAGAAACAGCAATGCCGGTTTGAATATCCAGGGTGTCTTTTCCTTTATTGTTTGTTTTTGTATTTTCTTAGCTGTCATTTCTGCGAAAACTCCTGTTCAATACGGGATGAAGGTCAGGTGACTTCATCTTTGAGGATCCGAAATCAGGCCGCGGGATTTCAAGTGCTCACGCATGGCGTCATTCACAGACTCTGTGAGGGATTGCAGAATTTCCGGGGTCACCTTCGGGTTGTTAAAGAATTCAAGCACTACTCCTGTATTGTCCAGATGTAGTTTTAATTCAATAATACGGTTGAGAACAGAGAGCGGGGTCAGCCGGGAATGGATAATGCGGGAGAGAATATCCGGAGAGGCGGATCTTGTTTCCACAAGGCCTTTCAACAGTTCTTCATCCCGGAAGATGATGCCCCAGAGCTCGCGGAAGATTTCCCCGTCGGTTTCCAGAATAATTGAGATTTTTCCATCCAGTGACAACTGCGAGAACTGATGGCTTAACTGAGAAAATGCCTGATTCTTTACCTCAACTGATTTGATTTTTTTGTCACGCAGAACATCCAGCAGTTCTTTCATGGTGTTCAGTTGGGAGGCAATGGCCAGTGCCTTGTTTCCGGGTAAGTTGGGGTTGTGAATCATTCTGTTCCGGATTCCATTGAGCTTGGCCCATCTGCTGTGGTCGAGAATCAGCAACTTTTCTGCACTCATGGTGTGAATTACACTCCCCAGCATGGTTTCAGTCAATGCGGGATTCTGCAGCAGATTCCGAAGAATGTTGAGATCCCGGTGTTGCAAAAGTACGGTGATTTCCTTTTCATCCTCAGAGGTTGCGGCGAGTTGAATCAATTGGCCCAAGGAGCTGGAGGAAAGCTTCTCTGTCTCCTCAAAAACCATTGAGACCGGTTTGCCTGAGGCGGATCGTTTCTGCGAAAAGTGGTAAAAGGCCTTGATTATGCTGAGAAGGGACGGCCATTTACGCTTTACCGCGACGGTGATGTATTGAAGTTCCAATTCCGGAACCTGTTTCAGTTTTTCGGCAATTTCAATGGCGGTGCTATTCCGTTCTCCGACGTTGTGTTTCAGTTTTGAAAGTTTTTCAAAAAGGTGGACGATTTCCTGGCTCATTAGAATTGCAGTTCGGATGTTTTCCGGTAAAGCTGGATTTTCGAGGAGTTGAGACCGTGTATCATCCTTAAAAAACCAGCGGGGAAAGTTATAGATTGCTTTCAAAGTTTCCGGATTTTCCAATTGAATTGCCGCCGCAAGGAGCTCTCCATCTGCCAGGTACCGGTTTTTTATGGCAGTTTCACAAACTTCGGGGTGTCCATCCCAGAGCAGTGCCTGAAGCTCTTTGGAGTCTGTGGAATTGCGGGCTTTCAGTAATTTTTCCTCAGCCGTCATCTCTGTAAAAGAGAATGACTGGTCTGAAAGGAAGAGCTCCTGATGGGTTCGTTCTATTCTCAGTTCAAAGGCTTCATCCGCTTCGTTGCATGGGCCGTATTGCACCTTTCCGGAAATGAGCATTTTCAGAAATTCACGGTCGGTTTCCCGAAGGCTGGTAATTTCGCTCCGGGCTTCTTTCATCAGTTCAGCTTTGGCGATATTTTCAGTAGCACCCATTTCCCTGAACATGTCAACGACACCCAGCACTTTGCGAAGGTAGTTTCCGAAGTTTGCAGGGATAACGTCGTTTTCACTCAACGCTTCTTTTATTTCTACAGTGTGATACCACTTGGGGCAGGAAACGATGAGGGACAGAAGAATCGGTGAAGATGAGAACTGGACAATTGTTTTCACAAATGAGAATTCTTTTTCATTGGGGTCCTGTTTGCGCATGGAGTTAAGTAGCAGAAAATAAGATTTTTCCTGTTCTGTCAATGCGTTTAATAGATTCATGTGACCCCTTTTAGAAAAAAAAGGCAGGATAAACCTGCCAATTGCAAGGAGGTATTTCTACCTGATATTTATCATAGTGCTCAATCACTTTTTTGTCAAGCATCTTTGCAGTTTTTGCAGTTTTGAGTCTTTGCAGTTTTGAGTGGGCATCAGGGGGGAAGAGTGCGAGTGAAAGTGCGAGTGCGCGAAAGAAGGGAGTTGGCTCTTTCCCTCTCATCTCATTCCTTTTTTTCCCATTTTCTGGCTCAACCTTAACCTCAACCTTGTCCCTCTCCGGTGAGTAGGGGTAAGAAAAATCAAAGAGTTGGCCATTCTCACTTCACCCATCACCCATCACCCATCACCCATCACCCATCACTCATCACTCATCACTCATCACTTCCCTTCCCGTCTCTTTTCAATTCAGCTCAGCAGTTTGTAGGAAGCAAGTTTGAGCAGGTTCCGTACGTAGAGTCCAATCTGCATCAGCAGGAAGCCGGCAACCATTAACCCGGTACCTGCATTTGTAAGAAATTGAACGCTGAGCCACGTAAAGAGCAGGAGAAAGGCCACGGATGCCAGCTGGTAAGCTGCGAAACCGAGGAAGAATTTACCTCGGATGGCAAGGCTGAATTTCGTTTTGTGATTCAAAATGGTTTTGAATCGGGCGTTTGTGTGCCAGAAGGAAAAGACGATTGAGAGAATAATGGCAATACTTCGGCTGACAAGCATCATGGTGACCGGCATGGCCTGGTTCGGTGAGTTTTGGGCTATGGAACCGGTGGTTTTTCCGGCGATAGCTGTAAGAATCAATAATGGAATGCTGTAAACGAGAAAAAGGATCAGAAAGCGGGGAAAATGCTGGGCGCTTTCATGCAGGAAGTGAGGGAAACCCGCGTATTTCCCTATAAGTGAATCAAAAATTCCGCCCATCAGGAAGATGCGAAGGAGAAAAAAGAAGAGAAAGGTTAAGATTAGAAATGTGCTGATGGCAAGGAGGCCACTCCCTTTTGCCAGTATCTCCGGGAAAAAATCAACGGTGAAAAACGTCCCGAAATAAGTTTTGGATGATGCGGCGTGGAACCAGGTTGTCAGTGGGATGAAAACGGCGAGAAAGAGGGCCAGTTCCTGCAGGTAGAGGATGGTGACCAGCCGGTGATCTTTTAGTACGGATTTTAATGCTTTCATTGAGCTGCCTCCTAAATGGAAAGGGAAGAAATGTTGAAAACCAGTTGAACAAGCTGGGAGACGAAAATTGCCAGTTTGGTCATGCTGCTGCCGGTTTGAGGTTCCAGGGTAATGGCATTGTTTTTTAGGGAAACGTCACAGGCGTACACCCGTTTCGGGTCGATGATGGCCATTTTCATGGCTGAAGTGCTGTCAAACTCAAACCGGTGCCATCCGTTTTTCCCATCCCAGGTGAAGCTTTTGGTGGAGCCGTCCTTCAGCCTGACTTCAATGGAAACAGGATATTGAAAGTCTCCACGGTTTTCGACTATGATTGTGTTCTGAAAATTCTTTTTGTCTTTGGTTTTTTTCTTATCCACCGGGGCGGCTTTAAAGTTCTTTAAACCAAGAAATGGCGGTGTTTGTCTGGAAACCGCTTTTGTGACAGCATAGTCAATTTTGTCCCGGGTGTAGAGCATTCTGCGGACAAAATCTTCCGCTTGATCCCCGGCGGTTTCTTTTACGACACCAAGAAAATCTTCCGGTGTGGGATGCCTGAATTTATATTTTGCAAAATAGGTGTGAAAAATCTGCAGAAATTTTTCTTTCCCCAGCATGTTCTCCAGAGTGCGAAAGTAAATAGTAGGTTTGTTGTAGCTCAGGTTGCTGTACCCGCCTCCGGCAGGGGAGAATTCCCATGCGGCTTTTCCGGGGAAATCCGGGCCTTTATATGAGCTGTACCCGATTCGGGCTTCATCAAAGCCGTCCATTTTAAGAAAGGGAAAATCCAGATCGTACTTGTAATGACGTTCCATTGCATAGGCGGTACCGAATGAATTCATCCCCTCGTCCATCCAGGCGTTTTCAAATTCATTGGAGGCCAGCATGCCATAAAAATAGTTGTGCCCGAATTCATGGACGATAACGGCTTCCGGAATCCGGACGCCGACAGGGGTAAGAGGGGACGGGAACATCCCGGTGACCAGCATCGGGTACTCCATCCCCCCGGCACCGGACGCCTGCATTGGCGGGTCCACAAGGGTGAACTTTTTGTACGGGTAATCTTCACCGCAGAGTTCTGCATAACCGGACAACGCGGCTTTCAGGGCCTCCATCTGCCGTTGTACAGTCCCTTCATGCCCCGGTGGGTACAGGAGAAAAAGTTTGACGTGTTTCCAGTTGTCAGTGGCGACTTTCCAGTGGTCCCAGGCGGTCCACGCGAAGTCATGGACATTGTCCACCGCAAAGGTCAGGGTTTTAGTGTTTTCTGCTGTTGTTTCTGACTTCAGGTAGCCGGTTGCCCCGACCACGTAGTTTTTGGGAACCGTCAGTGCGACGGTATAGTGGGCAAAGTCGGCAAAAAATTCACTTCTGTAGTGGAAGAGATGGCAGTTCCACCCCTTTTCCCCTTGGAAAACAGCAATTTTGGGGAACCACTGGCCTCCCATGAAAAAGCTTTTCCAGTAGCCGGTTCGGGCAAATACCCGAGGGAATTTTGTTTCAAACGTAATTTTCAAGGTAATGCTTTCACCGGGTGCCAGCGGTTTGCTTAGCCGGACAATTCCAATTGTTCTGTCAGGCCGGATTCTTTTGGAAATTTCATCCTTCCAGAACACGCCCAACGATTCAGGGTTCGGGAGATCGGAAATATAATGGAAGGCGCTCATGGCATCTTCACCATTCAGTTGAAGCGCGGAAATCTTGCAGTAGCCGAATCCTTTTACCTCTTTAACATCCATTCGGTTTCCCCGATGTTTTCCACCGGATTCCATTGCAAAGACGGAGCGGTTGTTGGAAAATCCATTCATGTAGAGGTGAAGCGGCAGAACATCCGTTGCGGTGTCGGTGGTATTTTGCCAGGTAATGGTTTCGGTTCCTGAAATCTTTTTCTCTTTCGGATTGAGTGTAATGGAGATGTTGTAATCAAGTGCCAAAGCAGGCAAACTTGTTACCAACAGGATCAGAAACAATTTTTTCATGAAATCCCCCCCCGGATTTTTTATAAAGATTCCTACGAATTTCCGGCCGCGAAAGTTTCATGGTGATGTCTGTTGTTTGCCCCTTGTTCAGGGTAGGAATATGGTACAATATTTGCAGAAATTAGAGGCATGGGGGCAGCTGTACCGGCTGGCCTTTTTCAGGAGGGAAACGATGAAAAAATTGGCAATTTTCTTGATTTTATTCATGATAGTCCCGGTTTTTGGCGCATACAAACTGGTTTTAACAAATGGTGCTGTGCTGGAGCTGGCCCAAAAACCGGATCTTTCGGGCAAGCAGGTGACGGCTGAGACGGTGAAGGGGAAACGGATAATTTTCCCTGCCCGTTTTGTAGACAGGGCTGCAACGAAACTCGTGAACCGGAAGAAACCGGAAGCGGATAAACAGGCCATTCCGGTTCAAAAAGTGGTTCCGGATGCAACAGAGAATGAAGTGCAGGTGCTGATAAAAAGGCCAGCACAATCGCATGCGCCATTGATAATCACGAATGAAACTCTGGAGAGAAAGGCTCAGCAGGCGGATACAGGTGAAACTGTCACTCCAGAGAAACCGGCTCGGGTTGAGAAAAATGAAGAAGGTGTGCCCAATATAACTGCTTTGGAGGAAGAGGGCGAGATGGCGCCCCAAGTGGATGACAGTGGGCATGGAGAAGACTACTGGCGGGGTAAGTTCCAGGAAAATCAGGCTGCACAGGCTGGCCTGGAAAAGGGACTGAAAAAAATGCAATTGAAACTGAATGCGATGGTGGGGCGTAAACTGCAGACAGATGATGAACTGGAAAAGAGAGCTTTGACAGGGAAAATCCAGGAGCTGCAGAAGAGAATTGATAAAGCAAAGGCTGAACTTTTGAAATTAAAAGAAGAGAAGGGTAAGCTGTTGGAAAAAGCCCGCACCTCGGGGGCACTGCCTGGGTGGTACCGCGATTATGAAGATTGAGGAGCTGAATGAGGGATTTTATGAAAAACTGCTGACCATCTGGGAAAAGTTAAATGCCTCTTTGGAGTTGGATTACATCCTGCGGAACGCCATGGCGTATCTTGAGGAGGTTCTGGAAGCGGAGAGAAGCTCTATATGGGAACTGGATGAGCAGAAAGAAGAGCTTTTCTTTCGCGTTTTCAGTGGAGGCGACAGGGATAAAGTTGAAGAAATCCGATTGAAAATTGGAGAAGGTGTCGCAGGTCACACCGCGATGACATCTGCCCCTGTTATCATTGAAGATGCTGAAAACTCCAGGCTATGGTCCGTTAAGGTGGACGAAAGGACACATTTTCAGACAAAATCCATTCTTTCTGTTCCACTCTTGTTCCGTGAGAAGGTGGTTGGAGTGGTTCAGTTGATTAACAAAAAGAACGGCGGTGTGTTCACGGGGCGTGACTTGCGTTCAGTAGAAATGATGTGCATTCCCATTGCAACGGCGCTGGTGAACGCCAAGCTGTTCAAGGAACTGGAGCAGACCTTTATGGAAACGGCACTTGCGCTGGCAGATGCAATTGAAAAGCGAGACAGATACACCGCAGGCCATACCCGTCGGGTGACTCGCTATGCAATGTGGATTGCGGAGGAAATCAATCTCCCGGCTGCGGAAAAAAAGTGGCTGGCCCTTTCCGGAATTCTCCATGATATCGGGAAAATTGGGATTCGGGACAATATCCTGAACAAGGATGGTCCACTGGGTAGTGGGGAATTTGAAACCATGAAACAGCATACTGTGTTTGGTGCTGAAATTGTGGAAAAGATACATTCATTGGGCAAAGTCGTGGGAGGAATTCTTTATCATCATGAAAAAATGGACGGAAGCGGATATCCAAAAGGCCTGAAAGGTGAGGAAATCCCGCTGTTTGCCCGAATCATTTCAGTTGCGGATACCTACGATGCCATGACAACAGATCGTCCATACCGGAAAGGGTTGAGCAGTGAGGAGGCAACTAAGGAATTGGAAAAGATGTCCGGAAGCCAGTTTGATCCCGACATGGTTGCAGCATTTCTAAGGCGAATTCCACGGGAGGTTCGGGATGCAAATTAAGGCGGTTGGTACTTCCGGCGGAAAAACAATTCGGAACTTACTGACAACTTTTCTGGTTGACAATACATTGGCTCTGGATTGCGGTTCTGTTTGTACAGGATTGACACTTTCTCAGCAACTTGAGATTAAAGACGTATTTGTCTCCCATGTCCATATGGACCATATTGGCGAATTGCCCTTGCTTGTGGACAATAAAGCACTGTATGGAAAAACCATAACCATTTTTGCCACTCAGACGACAATTCGCCATTTAAGAGAACATGTATTCAATGGTATTATCTGGCCTGATTTTGAAAAAATCCCTTCAGCTGATGAACCCGCACTGATTTACCGGCAGGTGGAGTATTTCGAAGAGGTTGAGGTAGGTGATTATCGTTTGACTCCATTACCGGTGAATCATATCAATGGCAGTGCCGGGTGTTTTATCCAGAAAGGTGATGTGGGATTTGCATATACCTCGGATACCGGCGAAACAGATGTGATCTGGGAATGGCTTGGAAAGCAGACCGCGTTGAAAGGGCTGGTGACCGAATGTTCATTTCCCGCAGACATGGAGAATCTGGCCGTCATCAGCCATCATTTATCCAGTCCCATGCTGGAAGGAGAGCTGACGAAACTCAAAAGCGATGCGGATATATTCATTTATCATCTTAAACCTCAGTTTGCGAACCGGATTCGTGAAGAAATCAAGGGATTAGATGTGCACATACTGACAGACGGTGAAGAAATTGTCCTCTGAATCTCTCAGTAGGAGCAGGAGTAGGGGGTGGAAAAACCAGGGAATTGACCTGCGCTGCGTTGCGCCGGATGTCAGATGTTGGGTGTTAGATGATAGGTTACTGAAAAATCAGGGAATTGATCACTCACATCTTTTCCGAGCTCATCACTCTTTATTTCTTTTCCCAGCTCGTCACTCATCACCCATTACCCATCACTTCCCCGCCTTACCCCAACCCCAACTCAACCTGCCATGAAGGGGTTTATCCTTGCCGCGGGGCTGGGTACAAGGCTTTTGCCCATTACCAGTCACATTCCCAAAGCACTGATTCCATTGGTTGACCGTCCGCTATCTGATTACGGCCTGGGAATCCTGAAGCAGGCTGGGGCAAGAGAAATCGGAATTAATGCCCATCACCTTGCGGCACAGATTATTTCTTATGGCGAAGCAAGAAACCTGTTTGTATTTGAGGAACCGGAAATTCTGGGAACCGGGGGATATCTCCGGGCACTGGGTGCATTTTTTAATGAAAATATGCTGGTTGTGAACGGAGATGCGGTGTTTTTCGGTGACGAGGGATTTACCAGTCGGCTGGTGGAGCGGCACAAAAACAGTGCGAACCTGATTACACTGGTGGTAATGCGGCGCCCGAATTCTTCAAATGTTACGGGGATCGAGCTGGAAAGGGGACAGGTGACAGTGCTGGGTTCCGGCGAGTTTTTCTTTACCGGCTGCCAGATACTGTCCCCTGAAATTCTATCTATGGTGAAAACCCCATCCATCGTCCCCTTATACCGGGAGCTGATTTCGGCGGGAAAACTGGGTGCGGAAATCTTTTCAGGGGATTGGTTTGACTGTGGGACAAGGGCAGGGCTTCTTGCTGCGCACCGTTTCGTAAGTGGTAAAGAAAGATTCATTTATCCTGGTGCCAGGGTGGAACCCGGTGCCTGGATTCACAACAGTGTTGTCTACAGTGGGGGCATTGTTGGAGCCGAGGCTGATTTGGTTGACAGTGTTTTGTTCAAGGGGGTCGTTGGCTCCGGAAAACGGGTAGAGGGGGAAATACTGGCATGAAGCCGAGGGAACGATTGCTTGAGTTGGGGCCTGAAGCCCTGACTGATGGCGAACTTGTGGCGATTTTGATGCGAACCGGGACAAGGGGGAAGGGGGTTGTGGAACTGGCGGAGGAACTGGTGAATGAGTCCGGTGGTCTGTCGGAACTATTTGACAGGGGGGTGGAGAGCCTTCTCATGGTCAAGGGCCTGGGGAAGGCCAAAGTTGCCACGCTGGCCGCGGTGATGGAGCTTTCCCGCCGTTATTATGAGAGTCAACTAAAACTCAGGGAAAACCGTTTCACTTCCCCGAAAGATGTCCACACCTTTCTCAAGGGCCGGGTGCTCACTGATGGAAGTGAGCGTTTTTATGTGCTGTTTCTGGATTCCCAGGGTGCATTGATTGAATTTGAACAGATGTTTCGAGGGAACCATAGTGCGGCTCCGGTATTTATTTCCGAGATTATGAAAAAAGCGTTGAAATTAGAAGCTGCGTCCATTATCGTGGCGCACAATCATCCCTCCGGAAATCTTGCCCCCAGCCGGGAGGATCTGCTGGTTACAAAGAAACTGAACCAGGCGTGCAAGCTGATGGAGCTGGCGCTTCGGGACCATTTGATTTTTTCTCCGGTGGAGTTTGTTTCCCTCGCTGAGCGGGGAGAGCTTGGAGGTTGATATATGGGTGAAGGGCAAATTGAAGCCCCTGTCGGCTATACGAAACTGAAAGGAGATGCTTCCAGCCGGTCATATTTCAGGGGCAGAGGGCATATCCTTGTGAAATATCCTGCTGATTCAGGAGAATCTTTTGACAATTACCTGTTCTGGACAGAGCGCTATCTCAGGGCGGGAATCCCAGTACCGAAGATTCTCCGGTATGACAAAAAACGAATGGAAATGCAGCTGGAGGATTGGGGTGATACAGACGGGGTTACCTGGTTTCACCAACTGAGCCGTCCAGATGAAAGAACCGCCTTTGTCCGCTGTGTGTATGAGTATATCCCTTTGATTCAAGGGCTTTCAGCTTATGAGCCTGATCAGAAACGAATCAATCTGAAATGGGAACTGGATTTCTTTCTGAAACATGCGCGGGACACGATTTTCAACAATCTTGATATTGCCTGGCTGGAATTCCTATGCAGGGAAATTATCCATGTGCTGGAAAACGGGAGATGGGTGTTGTCCCACCGGGACTATCATTTTCGTAACGTTCTGGTTAAAAACGGGGGGGGCTGTATCATTGATTTTCAGGACACCCGTCTTGCGCCGGAATTTTATGACATCGTTTCCCTTCTCTTTGATAACTATTTAGACCTGAAAGGCATTGCAGCCGGGATAGAACCCGAATTGGATGCTCCAGAACTTCGTTGGGCCGCATTGCAGCGAAACTTGAAAGCGCTTGGGACTTTTGCCTGGTTTGGCTACAAGCAGGGAAAAGACTGGTTTCGGGAATCCGTACCTCTGGCCATGCGCCATGTGTTATCCCATCTCAATGCACTTGGCTTGGAAGCAGAAGCAGAAAAATGGCAAAAACTGATGGAATCCAGTCTCTTCCCCGATCAAAAACAAGAGTGAATATGTGTGTGTGAGCGGGTATCAGGGAAATGCCTTGTTCTCTGTTTTTCCTGAAACTCACCTGGCCGCAACCTCAACCCTGCCTTCTCCTCAGACTGTCCCGTTCCGGTCAGAACTGAACACATACGCCACAGGTGCACAGAAACTGCATCAGTACTCGCACCTGGCAATTTTGCTGTCCCTTGAACAGCCCTGTTCGGCACCTGGGCCCTTAATTCGATTTCTTTTCCTCTGCGCGAAGGAAGTGCCGGCTTATTTCAGTAGTTTCGTGGCATCCTTGGCGAAGTAGGTGAGAATGAGGTCTGCCCCGGCCCTCTTGATGCAGAGCAGCATCTCCATCATGGCGTTTTCCCGGTCAATCCAGCCCATTTTCGCCGCCGCGTTGACCATGGCATATTCCCCGCTGACGTTGTATGCGGCAACCGGCAGCACGGTGTTTCGCTTCACGTCGCTGATGATGTCAAGGTAGGGCATAGCGGGCTTCACCATGACAATGTCGGCATTTTCTTGTACATCCAGCATCACTTCTTTCATCGCTTCCCGGCGGTTTGCCGGATCCATCTGGTAGCTTTTTCGATCCCCGAACTGGGGTGGTGACTGGGCTGCGTCCCGGAAGGGGCCGTAGAAAGCTGATGCGTATTTTGCCGCGTATGACATGATGGGGATGTGGGGAAATCCTTTTTCATCCAGTGCCCGGCGAATCCGTCCGATCCGGCCGTCCATCATATCGGAGGGTGCCACCATATCCGCCCCGGCTCTGGCGTGGCTCACCGCTTCCCGTGCCAGCAGTTCGAGGGTTTTGTCATTGTGGACATCACCGTCTTCCACCAGGCCGCAGTGGCCGTGGGAGGTGTATTCGCACATGCAGACGTCGGTAATGACATAGAGTTGATCTGTCAGTTCCTTGATGCGGCGAATTCCCCGCTGAATAATTCCCTCTTCCGCGTATGCCTCTGTTCCCAGCTCGTCTTTGTGTTCCGGAATACCAAACAGGATTATGGATTTAATGCCCAGTTCCACCAGTTCATTGACTTCTTCCTCAATCCGGTCCACGGAGTACTGGAATGTTCCCGCCATGGAAGGGATCGGGTTCTTCACATTTTCACCATCAATAAGAAACAGCGGGTAAATAAAATCGTTGGGTGACAGGGTGGTTTCCCGAACCATGTCACGAATTAAACCGTTTCGGCGCAAGCGCCGGGCTCTCAATTCCGGAAATTTCATATTATCCTCCTGTTTTTAAAAGACAAACACTTTATGAATTCTCAAGTTTTTTCTGACAATACCGTACCGCATCCGCCATGGTAAAACGGGGTGGAACCGAACACGAAAGCCCGGCTTTCACGATGGTTTTTTCCGTCACGTCCCCGATGGCCACCAGCGTTTTGTCGAGAAGTATGCCCTTACCCCATTTCTCCACAAAACAACTGAAGCAGGACGGGCTGGCAAAAACCACGCCCCGAAATTCTCCGGCGGGAAGTACATTGTCCGCGCAGAGAGTTCGGTATACCACCAGTTTCTTAAAAAAAATTCCCTTCTTTGCAAAAGAAGCGGGTGGCTGAAAGGTGGAGCGGTCTGATGTGGGAAATAAAATTCCCCGGGCATTCGGAAATTGTGCCAGAAATTCCCCCGGCCAGTAGGTGGAGGAATATCGAGACGGCACGAATTTCACTTCCAGGCCTCCCTTTCGGGCAGTTTCTGCCGTCCTTTCTCCGACGCAGCCGATCTGAATTCCCCGGAGTAATTCCCTGGATACAGTATCCAGAAAAAACCGCACTCCCCGGCTGCTTCCAAAGAAAATCCAGTCAAATCCGATTTCGGGTAAGCTAATCGGAACCGCCTCAAACCGGATGAGTTCAAGGGGCACAATGTTGCTGTGATTTTCATTCAAGCGGGACAGACTTTCTTTTGAACCCACAGCCAGTATTCTGCTCATAGTTTCATTGTACCAGAATCACATTCGACTGGTGTATGGCCTGTTTTACAACTTATGCAAATTGACTTATAATGCCAGTAAGCCTGAATGTTTTGTTTGCGTTTTCGGGCTTTTGAATGGCGGAATAAACCGGCAGTTTGCCAAAATGAGGTCAAAATGTGTGGGATTGTGTGTTACGCGGGCCGTCAAAATGCGGCACCGATTCTTCTTGAAGGATTGAAGCGCCTGGAATACCGGGGATATGATTCTGCCGGTATTGCCATTGTGGACAGTGAAAGGAAAACTGCCCACGTCGTAAAGTCGGTGGGGAAGGTTGCGGAACTGGAAAAAAAGCTCAATCTGAGAGAGTTACCCGGTAGCTGTGGTATTGCCCACACAAGATGGGCGACCCATGGAAAACCCACGGAAGAAAACGCACATCCCCACACCGACTGCAGCGGTGACATTATGTTGATTCATAATGGCATTATTGAAAACTATGCTGAGCTGAAAGAAGAACTCAGCGGAAAAGGCCACAAATTCCGTTCTGAAACAGATACTGAAGTGCTTGCGCATCTCGTTGAAGAATACCTGAAAGAAACGGAACAACCGGATCTTCCGGAAGCTGTACGAAAGGCGCTGGGCCGGGTTTCCGGTACCTTCGGGATTGCGGTTCTGCACCGGAATATTCCCGACAAAATCGTAGTGGCACGGAGGGGCAGCCCCCTTATTATCGGGGTTGGCCAGGACGAATTTCTTGCCGCTTCCGACATCAATGCCTTTATCCGCCATACCAACAAGGTTATTTATCTCAACGATGACGAAATGGCAATCCTGAATTCCACCAACATTACCATTACAGATTTGAACCTGAATAAAATCGACAAGGAACTGGAAACGGTGGACTGGGAAGTTCTTGAAAGTGAAAAGAAAGGCTACAAACATTTCATGCTGAAAGAGATTTTCGAACAGCCGGAGACAGTCCGGAACGCCATCCGGGGACGCATCATTGAAAGTGAAGGGATTTCAAAGCTTGGGGGCCTTGATTCGGTGCTGAACCGCCTGAAAAATCTGCAGCGGATGGTGTTTATTTCCTGCGGGACATCTTATTATGCGGGCCTTTACGCCAAATACCTCTTTGAGATGTTGACTGATCTGGATGTAAACGTGGATTTCGCATCGGAATTTCGTTACCGCAACCTCAGAATTGACGAGAATACATGTGTCGTGGCAATTTCCCAATCCGGAGAAACAGCTGATACGCTGGCAGCTCTCAGAGAATCAAGGCGAAAAGGCGCGCTGACGCTGGGACTGGTTAATGTAGTGGGATCCACAATCTCCAAGGAAACCGATGCCGGGGTGTACAACCATGCCGGGCCGGAAATCGGTGTTGCATCCACCAAGATTTTCGTTTCCCAATGCACAATTCTGGCGCTGATGGCCCTCCTTGTCGGTCGAAGCCATCACCTCTCCATCAACGAAGGCATTCGCATTATCCAGGAACTGAAGAAAATCCCGGATTACATTAAAGAGGTGCTGAATCAGAACGAAGGCATTCGTGAACTGGCTTCACAGTTTCTAAACTACCATGATTTTCTCTTCCTGGGCCGGAATTTGAACTACCCCATTGCCATGGAAGGGGCGTTAAAGCTGAAAGAAATATCCTATGTTCATGCCGAGGGCTACCCTGCGGGAGAAATGAAACATGGCCCTATCTCGCTGATTGATTCTCATTTCCCCACAGTTGCCATTGCTACGCAGGATTACTCCTATGACAAAATGTCCAACAATATTCAGGAAATTAAGGCCCGAAACGGCAGGGTTCTTGCCATTGCAACAAAAGGCGATACGGCCCTGTCCAACATGGTGGACGACGTGATTTACGTACCACGGACCGTCGAAGTTCTGCAGCCTATTATCAACGTCATCCCACTGCAGTTATTTGCATACCATGTGGCAGATTTGAAAGGCCGGGACGTGGACAAGCCCCGTAACCTTGCCAAGAGCGTAACAGTGGAATAAGAAAATAAGCAATCGTATCTGTATCATCTTTCAACTTCTTTCTGGAAAAACCGGATGGCACTCTATGTTAATTGCTACGGGGTAACTCTGAGAGTTTATTTCTGACAATTTCAGAACGTATGTAAATCATGGAATAAGAAGAGAAGGATGCTCACCGCAGAGGCCGCCGAGTACGCCGAGGGGGAGGAGAAAGACGGGGGAAGGGAAAAGAAGAGAATTTAACACAAGGGCACAAAGCCACAACATTAAGAAAAGAAAGAGCTAATGTTTAGAGGAGCGGGAAACAGCCAATTCCTGCCACCTATCTCACCTGCCCGACTCGGCTTGTTTCTTATACCCCTTTCCCCACTCAACCTCAACCTTGCCTTCTACTCAACCTGGTCTTTCTCTTCCCTTCCCCTCAGCGGTCTTTGCGATCTCTGCGGTTAGTCTGGTGTCTGTTTCTGCTGTTTCCATTTCCAAATTTCAAATATGTTTGCTTAGAACTCTATGTTAATGAAATCTTGCCCAGAATCTGCTGAGATGTGGCACCTGTAACGGCTGGGATAGAAGAGGGCAGGGCCTTCATTGTCCGATAGCCCATCAGCGCAAATCCCATTGCCTCCTTGAAATCCGGGTCAATCCCATATTTCTCAGAGGAATTCACTTCCAGTTCGGGTAAATAATCCTTCAGTTTCTCCATGAAAAAACGGTTCCGTACCCCACCTCCGGAAACAATAAGTTCTGTCGGAAAATCATCTGCCGGGACAAAACGTCGCAACGCAGCTGCAATGCTTTTCGGCGTCAGGCAGGAGATAGTGGCCAGCATATCCTCAAAAGGAACATCCCGCCCCAGCTCCAAGAGGAAATCAAGAAATTTCTCATCAAAATATTCCCGCCCCGTGGCTTTTGGTGGCAATTGATCAAAATAACGGTCATCCATGGCCCGGTCCAGAATTTCATCATGGACCCTGCCCCGGAAAGCATTTTCCCCGTTGGTATCAAAGTGCTGACCTTTGCCAATGAGGCGGGCAATTGCAAGGTCAGAGAGACAATTCCCCGGCCCTGTATCAAAGGCAATTGGTTCGGACTCACCGGCGGGGAGAACCGTGATATTTGCAATTCCCCCTATGTTGAGACAGCAGATACTGTGTTTTCTCTCGCTGAAGAGAAGGGAGTCCAGCAGGGGAATCAACGGGGCACCAACGCCCCCTGCCGCCATGTCCCGCCGTCTGAAGTCAGACACCACCGGGATTCCTGTTCTTGCTGCAATGACATCCCCATCCCCTATCTGAAGAGTGGAGGCGGTAGAATGTTTAAATTGTGCTTTCTTGTCAGGATAATGGCCGATTGTCTGGCCATGGGAGCCAATGAGGAGAATGTCCTTTGCTTTCATGCCCGTTTCTGTGAGCAATGCCTTTACTACATCTGCCAGTAAGTGTCCCATAAGGACATCCATTCTGGCCAGTGCTTCCTTGTTTACCATTTCCCGGTGGGCAAGGGCGGCCAGTTGCTCCCGGAGCGAATCGGAAAAAGGCCGGGTGATTCCGTGGATGAATTGAACCTTGTTTCCGTCAGCCTGGACATTTACCAGCGCTCCGTCGATGCCATCCAGTGATGTTCCTGACATGAGGCCAATACACCTGTTCATTTATCCTCCAATGAAAAATCCTCATCTCATTGTAAAGAATCTTCCACCCTGAAGCAAGGAAACGCCGGGCGGGATTCAACATTCGGCGCATTGCGCCGCAAAAGACCCACTCTTTCCTCATTTTCTGATACAATTAACGGCTGAAAAACAAATACGGATGAAAGGCCGATTACCGGGCCGGAACGTCCGATTTTTGGGGGCGATATGGCAATCAAGGCAGTGAAGGGAACAAGGGACATTCTGGCCCCGGAAATCCGAAACTGGACGGAATACGAGGAGAGGGCACGGAAGCTGTTCAGGCGCTATGGTTTTGAAGAGATTCGTACACCGATTTTTGAATATACCGAGGTATTTTCGAGGGGTATCGGCGAAGATACCGATATTGTTCATAAGGAAATGTATACCTTTGCGGACCGGAAGGGGCGGAGCATCACACTTCGCCCGGAGAATACCGCTTCGGTTGTTAGAAGCTACATTGAGCACCGGATGGACCTGCAGGCCAGGGTAAAGCGGCTTTTTTATATCGGCCCCATGTTCCGATATGAACGGCCCCAGAAAGGGCGCTATCGCCAGTTCTACCAGACCGGGGCAGAGGTGTTCGGCAGTTCAAGCCCTCTTGTGGATGCGGATACCATTGAAATGGTAGTGCGCCTTCTCAGGGAGCTGGGGCTTACCGGCCTTCGGGTGGATATCAATTCGGTGGGCTGCAAAGAGTGCCGCCCCGATTACCGGGCGGCGCTGCAGGGTTATCTTTCCGGCCACCGGGAAGCGCTGTGCGAAGACTGCCGGCGCCGGATGGAAACCAACCCCCTCCGCGTACTGGACTGCAAGGTGCAAGGATGTCGAACGGTGGTGGCGGATGCCCCGTCTATTCAGGATCATCTTTGCGGCGGTTGCCGGAGCCACCAGGAGCAGGTCTTTCATTTCCTCGATATGCTGGGGGTGAGCTACCGGCTTTCCACCGGCCTGGTTCGGGGCCTGGATTACTACACCCGCACGGTTTTTGAGGTGATTTCCGAGGGCCTCGGTGCCCAGAATGCGATTCTCGGGGGCGGCCGTTACGATAACCTCGTGAAGGAATTGGGCGGCCCGGATGTACCGGCCTTCGGCTGGGCGCTGGGAATGGACCGTCTGATGATGGTTCTGGGAGACCGGAAACTCTACGATGAAGAAGCGACCTTTTATGTTCTCCCGGTTGGGAATGAGCTGACCTACGCCGTTGAAACTGCCGCAGCCCTGAAAAACGGGGGGTATCACGCGGTTGTATTGGCGGAGGCGGTTTCGTTGAAATCCGGCTTGAAACAGGTGAACCGGGCGGGGGGCCGTTTTGTGCTTCTGGCAGGTGAATCGGAAAAGGAAAAAGAAATTCTCATCCTCCGGGATATGAAAAACAGCACGCAACGGGAAATTTTCGCACGGAACCTGCAAAAGGAGATAAAAAATGAAATTGCAAAATAGAACCCACACCTGCGGGGAATTGACCCGCCATCAGGTGGATGAAACCGTCATGTTGGACGGCTGGATCAACAGTCACCGGGACTTGGGCTCGCTGGTCTTTCTCGATTTGCGGGACCGATGGGGCATTACCCAGGTAACCTTCAACGAAGATGACACTGCCCCGAACGTGTTTCAGCGGGCAAAAGCGCTTCGGGACTGGGACGTGATCCGGGTTACGGGAAAAGTGAGGCCCCGGCCGTCCAATATGGTGAACCGGGCAATGAAGACCGGTGAAATTGAGGTAGAAGCAAACAGTGTAACCCTGTTGAACAAGACAGAGCCCCTGCCCATTAATATTGATGAAGCGGCCACCGTTTCCGAGGACCTGCGGCTGAAGTACCGCTACCTGGACCTGCGCCGCCGTTCACTGCAGGACGCGCTGATGCTGCGCCACCGCCTGGCAATGGCAACCCGTAATTACCTGGATAAGCTCGGATTTATGGAGGTGGAAACGCCCTTTCTGACCCGTTCCACGCCGGAAGGGGCGAGGGACTATGTGGTGCCGTCAAGGGTACAGCGGGGCCGGTTTTTCGCCCTGCCCCAGTCACCCCAGCTTTTCAAGCAGCTCCTTATGGTGGCGGGATTTGACCGCTACTTCCAGTTTGTCAAATGCTTCCGGGACGAAGACCTCAGGGCTGACCGCCAGCCGGAATTCACCCAGATTGACATGGAATTGTCCTTTGTTACCGAAGAAGACATCTTCTCCATTGTGGAGGGGATGATGGTGGAAATGGGAAAGGTGGGTGGGATTGCTGTGAAAACACCATTTCCCAGAATGGGCTACCGGGAAGCCATGAGCCTTTATGGCTCCGACAAGCCGGACATTCGTTTTGGCATGGAACTTAAAGACATCAAACCCCTGGTTACGGGTGCCGGATTCAAAGTTTTTGACTCTGTTTCTGAAAACGGCGGCGAAATTCGCGCCATTCTGGTCAAAGACGGTGCCGCTTACTCCCGGAAACAGATTTCCGACCTGGAAACCATTGCGAAATCTTACGGCGCCAAGGGGCTGGCATGGATAAAAAGCACTGCTGACGGCCTGGCGTCCCCCATCCTGAAATTCATTGGGGAGGACCGGGCAAATGCCGTTTTTGAGGCACTTGAAGGCGGAACCGGAGACCTTGCCCTCATTGTGGCGGACAATTTTGAAATCACTTGCACTGCTCTCGGTGCCCTTCGAAGCCATTTGGGCCGGGCACTGGGCCTGATTCCGGAAAAAACCTTTGCTTTTGTGTGGGTAACCGACTTTCCCATGTTTGAATGGGACGAAGAGGAAAAGCGATACACCGCCGTTCACCATCCCTTCACGGCTCCAAAGGAAGACCAGCTCCACCTGTTGGATGAAAATCCGGTAAAAATGGAAGCCCGGGCCTACGACATTGCCCTCAACGGTTTTGAAATCGGTGGCGGCAGCATCCGGACTCACGACATGGAAGTTCAGAAAAAAGTATTTGAAACCATTGGCATCTCGGAAGAAGAGGCGGAAGCGAAATTCGGCTTCCTCCTCTCTGCCCTGAAGCTGGGTGCGCCGCCCCATGGCGGAATTGCCTTCGGCTTTGACAGGATTGCCATGATATTTTCCCAGGCCGACTCCATCCGGGAGGTCATCGCCTTTCCCAAAACCACCAGTGCCGGCTGCCTGTTGACCGGTTCTCCTTCCGCCATTGATGAGAAGCAGCTGAAAGAACTGGGGCTCAAGGTGGAGGAATAAATGAAATGTGGGCACATACGGGCTCTATTGTCCCTGTTCTTTGTCCTGTCAGCTGTTTCAGGAACAGTCATTGCGCAGAACCGGAGCACTGACATGCCGCCCCGGGTAAAAAACGCAATCCTGAAACTGAAGACCCGGTTCGGCCTGAAGCCGGGGGATGCTGCAGTGGTGGTGGACCCTGAGCTGCAGCGTCTCTATGTGGTTCGGGACGGGAAGATTGAAAGCACATACCCGGTATCCACCGCCCTGAAGGGGCTGGGAAACCGGAACGGAAGCTACCAGACCCCCACCGGTACCCATCGGGTCTGCCAAAAATATGGGAAAGACGCTCCCATCGGTACCATCTTCCGCGCCAGAAGGGACACGGGTAAAATCGCGAAAATCTACACCGACAAAACCGACACTCCCAAAGACTACGTTATCACCCGGATTCTCCGGCTTGAAGGGCTGGAAAAAGGTATAAACAAAGGCCGGGGAATCGACTCCTACCGCCGTCTCATCTACATTCACGGCACTCCGGAAGAGGGCCTCATCGGCACCCCCGCCTCTCACGGGTGCATCCGGATGAAAAATGCCGACGTAATTGCACTGTTCGATACTGTTCCTGTCGGCACACTGGTGGAGATTCTTGGTCAGGTGCCGCACCTGCGCAGTGACCTGTAATTCGTGATTTGTGGCTTGTTGGGAAACCGGCAGAGCACTGTGTGGATGCTGAATCAAAGATGCGAATTTCAATTGGGGGGCCGGGCGCGGTGTGGCGATGAAAATATACAGGAAAAAGGGGACAAGAAAATTGGTAGTGCATCTTAAGAATTACCTGCGTAGCCTTTTGAAGAAACATCTTGCCATGCACACCAAACCGGGTACGTGCAATGGTCCCGAATGGGGCCTCATTCCAAAGGCCTGCAATTGAACAAAAACATAAATAAACTGAATGAACACAAGATAATTGTCATCGGGGGCGGGGCGGCCGGACTCATGGCGGCGGGACGGGCAGCGGAGTGCGGCGCCCAGGTACTGATAGTTGAGAAAATGAAACAGGTTGCCCGCAAACTGTGTATCACCGGGAAAGGCCGCTGCAATATTACCAATACAGCGGAAATGGGGGTATTCATAGATCATTTTCCCGTAACCGGCCAGTTTCTTCGTCCGGCGTTTTCCACTTTGTTCAATAAAGGCCTCGTATCGTTTTTTGAAGACAATGGGCTGAAGTGCGTGACGGAACGGGGTGGCCGGGTTTTCCCGGCCAGCGGGAAGGCACCGGATGTCAAAGCGTCCCTGATGCGTTGGCTTCGTTCGTTGGGCGTAACGATTCGAACTGATGTGGCAGTTTCCAGGCTGTTGACAGAAAATGGCCGAGTGGCCGGGGTCATTGCGGGGGGACAGTCCATCATTGCAGATGCGGTGATTCTGGCGACCGGTGGAAAATCCTATCCAGCTACGGGGTCTACCGGTGACGGTTACCGCCTTGCTAAAGCAGTGGGCCATCGGATCGTACCGCTGCGGCCGGCTCTGGTTCCATTGGAAACTGCAGGGCGGTTCACAGGCCGGATGAATGATCTCAACCTGCGAAATATTCAGGTGGACCTGATTGTGGACGGAAAGCAAAAGAGCCGCCAGTTCGGTGAACTGGTGTTCGCGTCATTTGGTGTCACCGGCCCGACCATTCTGACATTGAGTACACTGGCGGTTGACGCGCTGGATGCAGGCCGCAAAGTGGCCCTGTTGCTGGACTTGAAGCCCGCACTGGACGAGCAAAAACTGGATGCCCGCTTAGTCCGGGATTTTACGAAACGGTCGCATGAGCCAATGAGCAGTGTTCTCCGTGGCCTCCTGCCCAGGCCGCTGGTTCCGGTTTGTCTGGGGATGACGCATATTCGACGGGAGCGGAAACCATCTGAAATGAAAGTTGAAGAACGCCGTCGCCTTGGGAACTGGCTTAAAAACTTCCCCCTGGAAGTAACGGGATATCGGCCTTTCTCTGAGGCCATTGTGACTGCGGGGGGTATTGATATCGGCGAAGTAGATCCACGGACCATGGAATCCCGCAAGGTGGCGGGGCTGTACCTCGCTGGTGAGGTGTTGGACATCCAGGGCGATACCGGCGGCTATAATCTCCAGGCGGCGTTTTCCACCGGCTGGCTGGCCGGCGAATCTGCGGCAAGAAGCGAGAAAAAAAGCTGAAAGTGAAGAACAGACAAAACTCGGGCAGCGTGGGAGAACCCGCACTGCCGACTTCGCCGGCAGTACGGAACTTTCCCCGAAGCGCTTCTTATGAGCAAGCTCAACGCTTCGCTTTGCGGAAAGTTCCTATTTCAAAAACGCGGTTTTTGAAATGCGGGTTCCTTGTGGCACGTTGACAGTAGTTATTGCCCCCCTCCTCCTTCCAGATTGACGCTCAAGTCCCGGGCCATCTGCGCGCGTTCACTCCCTCCATTTCTCGTCGCGTACCGACGTACTGCTCCTCCTGCATTCCGAAAGCGAACGCACACATCTGGCCCAATCCGTCGCATCCCA
>Ga0164318_10000559_pt1 | contig 29191 bp, 24 predicted proteins | sample GuaBasSedimGuay9_FD_113734 | JGI IMG/M metagenome (GOLD analysis project Ga0164318, IMG submission 113734) | Subseafloor sediment microbial communities from Guaymas Basin, Gulf of California, Mexico - Guay9, Core 4571-4, 0-3 cm | ecosystem: Environmental > Aquatic > Marine > Hydrothermal vents...
AGGATTCTTCCTAATTGTTCAAGAGAAATATCTTCGTTAATGGCTTTTGCTCTTAATTCATAAGGATTTTGTTTTAACCATTGAATGAATTCAGGTTTATTTGGAAATTTACGACCTTCTTTTTCTTTGGTTTTGTCATATTCCCTCCAAATTTTTAAATCTTATCACAATAAGGCTATATGCCGTAGTTTCAGAAGAAACTTTAGTCCTGCTTCGGTGGGACTTTTTTTAACAAAAATATCTTCATCTATAAATTTTAATCTTTAATAAATTTTATCAGTAAATTTATCAAACAAAAAAAAATTACATCTTCATAATGCTTATATTTGATGCATTATGATAATAAAAACGATTCTTGTATTTTTAGGTATTATTGATTTCGTATGTGATTCATATAATCACGTCAAAAAGGGCTTACATCATTTTAAATTAAATGAACGCTCCAAATTATTAAAGGCAAGTTATTTGTTACACCTCTTCTTTTAGTTTCTTTTAACCATAATATTAAAACAACACAACCGTTATCATTATTGAGATAGCTTAAAGAAATAAATAAAAATTGCTATTTTACATAAAAAATAATTAAATTCGCAACATAACAATTTCAGAAACATAATAATAGCGGAAAATGAAATTTAAAATATTAATAATTGTTTTAATATTTAGTTTTGCAAATATTACAACATTATATTCACAAAAGAATTATTCAGAAAAAGCAGATATTGCATTTAGTGCAGGTCAGTTTTATAAAGCAATTGATTTGTATAAATATTCATATGCCAAAGCAAAAGACAAAGTACAAAAAGCAGAAATAATTTATAAAACCGCTCTTTGTTATCGCTTAATAAACAATTCAAAACAAGCTGAAATTTGGTTTAAAAAAACTATAAGAAAGGGATATCCAAGTCCATTGGCAACATTATATTATGCCGATGCTTTGAAGCTTAATGGTAAATATGATGAGGCTGTTGAGCAATATCAAAAATATAAAAATTTTGTTCCCGACGATAAAAAAGTCGACATTGCAATAAGTTCATGTCAAGAAGCAAAGCAATGGATTGAGCATCCTACAAGATATAAAGTAAATCAGGTATATTATTTCAATTCTAAACAAAGTGATTTTTGTCCGGCTTTTGGAAAAAGCGATTTCAAAGTTGTCTTTTTTACTTCTTCACGAGAAGGTGCTACCGGAAATAAAATTAACGATGTAACAGGTCAATATTATTCTGATATTTTTCGCTCCAGAGTTGACAGAAAGGGGAAATGGAGCGAGCCTATCCCTCTTGGAAAAGGAGTTAATTCGGAATATGATGAGGGGGCAATATCTTTAAACTTAAAAGCTAATACTCTTTACTACACTAGTTTTAGAGAAAGCAAAGAAGGCAAACTAAGTTGTCAGATATATTTTTCGAAAAAACAAGGTATAGACTGGACTAAAGGTGAAATAATTCCAATTGCACCCGATTCTGTTACTGTTGGACACCCTGCTATATCTGCAGATGAATTGACATTATATTTTGTGTCAGACATGAAAGGTGGAAAAGGAGGGAAAGACATATGGAAAATTACACGTTCAGACAAATCGAAAGGTTGGGGAACACCCGAAAATTTAGGCACGGAAATAAACACTTCGGGAGATGAGATGTTTCCTTATATTCACAAAGACGGTACTCTGTATTTTTCTTCCAATGGCCATCCCGGAATGGGAGGACTTGATATTTTTGAAGCAGTACCAACTCATGACGGAAAATGGAAGATAGAAAATTTAAAATGCCCTATTAACTCTTCTTATGATGATTTTGGTATTGTTTTCGAAGGTGATATTGAAAGAGGTTATTTTTCAACAAACAGACCAGGAGGTAAAGGTTCTGACGATATTTATCAGTTTTATTTACCACCTATTGAATTTAAAATTGAAGGTGTTGTTAGGAATGAAAAAACAGAAGATATTATTGCCGGTGCAGATATTAACCTTATTGGTAGCGATGGAACAAACGAAATGAAAAAGTCAGAAGCTGATGGTTCATTTAACTTTAATCTTAATCCTAATACAGATTATAGGGTTATAACTAAAAAAGGAGGCTTCTTAAATGGTAAAGGAAAAGAAACAACTAAAGGCTTAACCGAAAACAAAACATTTAAACTTGATATTTTTATGTCGCCCGACGATTCTCGTATTGTTCTCCCAAATATTCTTTACGACTTAGGAAAGTGGGATTTGAGACCCGAATCTTTAGTCTCCTTAGAAAAACTGGTTGAGATATTAAACGATAATCCAAATATTACCATAGAGATTGGTTCTCATACCGACTTTAGAGGTGGTGCTGATTATAACCTTGAGCTTTCTGCTAAGAGAGCAAAATCAGTTGTCGATTTCTTAATAACTTATGGTATTGACCAAGAAAGATTAACATCAAAAGGTTATGGAGAATCAATGCCTAAAACTATTGATAAGAAAGAAGCAAGAATGTATTCATTCTTAGAAGAAGGTGATGTGTTAAACGAATCTTTTATAAACAATTTGCCAAATAGTGAGCAAAAAGAAATATGCCATCAAATAAATCGTAGAACTGACTTTGGTGTTACCGGACGCGATTACATACCAAAAATTAAGAGAAGAGGCCATTAACGCAGAACAAAAAGATATTTTCAATAATTCTCCATTCTTAAATATATCAGAATGGAGAATGTAAAATGTAAAAAAGTCAGCAATCCATAAAGAAATTTCAAATTTTGCTTAATTCAGTATTATATTATTATTTTTGCAAAAAAAACAATTTTTTTGTTTTAATGGTTATCTGCAATTTATATTATGCTGAAAAAAATAGAATATCTTACACCGATTGTGCAACTATACTCTAAAAAAATGGATAAAACTTCACGATATAACCAAAGAGGCGTTTCTTCATCAAAAAAAGACGTTCATGATGCAATAAAAAATATTGATAAAGGAATTTATCCAAAAGCTTTTTGCAAAATTATTCCCGACTATTTGGCGGGAGACCCTGATTATTGCAATATTATGCATGCCGATGGTGCTGGAACAAAATCTTCGCTGGCTTATATTTATTGGAAAGAAACTAATGACATTAGTGTTTGGAAAGGAATAGCTCAGGATGCTATTATCATGAATATTGACGACCTGCTTTGTGTTGGAGCCGTTGATAATATATTACTTTCATCAACAATTGGAAGAAACAAAAATGTGATTCCCGGAGAAGTAATTTCTGCAATAATAAACGGCACAAACACAGTTATTGAAGAGTTTCACGATATGGGAATTAATATTCAGTTTACCGGAGGAGAAACTGCTGATGTTGGTGATTTGGTCAGAACAGTAATTGTCGATTCTACAGTGTCTTGTCGAATGAAACGTTCCGATGTTATTTCAAATGATAATATAAAAGCAGGCGATGTAATTGTTGGTCTCTCATCATCAGGTCAAGCAACTTACGAAAAAGAATATAACGGAGGTATGGGTAGCAATGGTTTAACATCAGCCCGCCACGATGTTTTTGCAAAATATTTGGCAGAAAAATATCCCGAAAGTTATGATAACAATATTCCAAATGAGTTAATTTATTCAGGCTCGCTAAAATTAACCGATAAAATTGAAAATTTAGGAGTCGATGCAGGAAAACTTGTTCTTTCGCCAACAAGAACTTATGCTCCAATAATTAAAGATATATTAAATGAATGTCGCCAAAATATTCATGGTATGATTCATTGCACAGGAGGTGCTCAAACAAAAGTGCTTAACTTTGTTGATAATATTCATATCATTAAAGATAATATGTTTGATATTCCTCCATTATTTGAGATTATTCAAAGAGAATCCGGTACTCCTTGGCAAGATATGTACAAAGTGTTTAACATGGGGCACCGACTTGAAATTTATTTGCCTGAGGAATTTGCCGGTGATATTATTAACATTGCAAAAAAATATAATGTAGATGCCAAAATTATTGGCAGATGCGAAAAATCAGACGAAAAAAAATTAACAATAATTAACCAATTTGGTGAATTTAACTATTAATAAAAAATTATCATGAGTAACAATATGATTTTAGAAAAATTAGAGGGAGTAAGATTACGTTTTGAAGAGGTATCACAAATGATTACCGATCCTGAAATCATTTCTGACATGAAGCGTTATGTTAAACTTAACAAAGAATACAAAAATCTTGAACCACTTGTAAAAGAATATAACGACTATAAAAATGTATTAAGCAATATTGATTCTGCTAAAGAAATTCTCGCAAATGAAAAAGATGAGGAGATGAGAGAAATGGCAAAAGAAGAGTTAGATGAATTGGAGTCTCGTGTTGCTAAGATGGAAGAAAATATTAAACTATTACTTTTACCTAAAGATCCTGAAGACGATAAAAATGCTATTATCGAAATTAGAGCAGGTACTGGAGGTGATGAAGCAAGTATTTTTGCCGGCGATCTTTTTAGAATGTATAGCAAATTTTGTGAATCAAAACATTGGAAGCTTGAGGTAACGCATTTATCTGAAGGTACTTCTGGAGGATATAAAGAAATTGTATCGAAAATTTCCGGTAATGGCGTTTATGGTATTTTAAAATACGAATCAGGTGTTCATCGTGTGCAAAGAGTTCCGCAAACCGAAACTCAGGGGCGTGTTCACACATCAGCTGCAACAGTTGCCGTTTTGCCCGAAGCCGAAGAGTTTGATATTGAATTAAAACCCGAAGATATTAGAAAAGATACCTATTGCTCATCAGGTCCTGGTGGACAATCAGTAAACACAACTTATTCAGCAATTCGATTAACTCATATTCCTTCGGGAATTGTTGTTACTTGTCAGGATCAAAAATCTCAGATTAAAAACCTTGACAAGGCTATGACAGAACTTCGCTCTCGATTATATAGCATTGAACATCAAAAATATCTTGATGAGATTTCTTCAAAAAGAAAAACAATGGTATCGACAGGCGACCGTTCAGCAAAAATTAGAACTTATAACTACCCGCAAGGACGAGTTACTGACCATAGAATAGGGTTAACACTTTATAATTTACCGGCAATTATAGGTGGCGATATTCAAGAAATTATTGAAAAATTGCAAATGGCAGAAAATGCCGAACGTTTAAAAGAAAGTAATTTGTAGTTATATAATGAATTCAGAAACCCTTTTTGAAAATATAAAAAAGAAAAAAAGTTTTTTGTGTATTGGTTTAGATACTGATATTAACAAAATACCTCAGTCTTTGCTTGCTAATCAAGACCCGATTTTTGAATTTAATAAACAAATTATTGATGCTACTCACGATTTATGCGTTGCATATAAACCAAATACTGCTTTTTATGAACAACTCGGTGCAAAGGGTTGGTTAAGTCTCGAAAAAACAGTTGACTATATTAAAACAAAACATCCTGATATTTTTTTAATTGCAGACGCTAAACGTGGTGATATAGGAAATACCTGTAACATGTATGCTAAAGCTTTTTTTGAAAACATGAAGTTTGATGCAATAACTGTTGCACCCTACATGGGAGAAGATTCTGTTAAGCCCTTTTTGACATATAAAGATAAATGGGTAATTTTATTGGCATTAACATCAAACAATAGTGCAAAGGATTTTCAATTTGATAATACTGAAACAAATCTTTACGAAAAAGTAATAAGCAAATCAAAAAGCTGGGGAACCAAAGATAATTTGATGTATGTTGTAGGTGCTACAAAAGCCGAAATGCTTGAATATATTAGAAAAATTATTCCCGATAATTTTTTGTTAGTCCCGGGTATTGGTGCTCAAGGAGGAAGCTTATCTGACGTAGCAAAATATGGCATGAACAATAAATGTGGACTTCTTGTAAACTCATCACGATCAATAATATATGCAGACAACACTTCTGATTTTGCCACACACTCAAGAAAAAAAGTTGCTGAGTTAAAAACAGAAATGGAAAAATTACTTGCTGAACACATAAAATAATTCATTTATTATTATTTTAATATTTTTTTGTTTAATTTTATTAGATATTTTAATCTCAAATAAAATGAACGAAGCTTTTCTGCAACATATATGGAAATATCATTTATTTGATAAAACAGAATTAATCGCATCAACAGGTGAAAAGATTGAAATAATAAACGTTGGACAGAAAAATATTGATGCCGGTCCTGATTTTTTTAATGCCAAAGTTAAAATCAACAATACTGTTTGGGCAGGAAATGTCGAAGTTCATATTAATTCGTCTGACTGGCTTAAGCACTCTCACAATACAGACAAAGCTTATGATAATGTAATACTTCATGTGGTTTATAATAACGACATGCAAATTACACGAACCAATGGAGAAGCAATTCCTACCATTGAATTGAAATTTGATAAAAGAATATTTGATAAATATCAGGATTTAATCAAAAACGAACAATGGGTGTCTTGTGAAGATGAAATTAATAATGTTGATGGATTTATTATTGATTTTTGGCTCAACAGTTTGTTAATTGAACGATTAGAAAGCAAGTCAGAATATATTCTCAATAATTTATATAAGAACAACAATAATTGGGAGGAAACTTTTTATCAGCAACTGGCGAAAAATTTTGGAACAAAAATTAATCAATTTCCGTTTGAGCAACTCACAAAATCATTACCACTAATATATTTAGCTAAACATAAAAACAGTTTATTACAGATTGAAGCTCTTCTTTTCGGACAAGCTGGTTTTTTAGAGATTAATATTGATGATGATTATTATAATTCACTAAAAAAAGAATACCTATTTCTAAAGGATAAATTTAAACTAAAATCAATAGAAAAACATTTATGGAAATTTTTGCGATTACGTCCCGGTAATTTCCCAACAATTCGCATTGCTCAATTTGCAGCGTTAATTTATAAATCATCAAGTTTGTTTTCAAAAATTATTGAAACAGACGATTTAATTGAGATAAAAAAACATTTTTCAGTATCAGCTTCAGAATATTGGGATACTCATTATATATTTGGTAAAACAACGAAAAAAAGAAAAAAAAGAACAGGGCAGATTTTTATAAATTCATTAATAATTAATACTATTGTTCCTTTTTTGTTTGTTTATTCAAAATCGAAAGACAACGAGAAGTATAAAATTAGGGCACTAAAATTTCTCGAACAATTACCTGCCGAAAAAAATTCAATAATCAGTAATTGGAAATTGCTGAAAATGCCTGTGCCAAATGCTTTTTATTCTCAGGCTTTAATTCAGTTAAAAAATGAATACTGTAATAAGAAAAAATGTTTATATTGTCAGATTGGAAATAGAATAATAGTAAAAAAATAATAATGAAGAATACAAGCCTAAAGTCAATTTTTATCCCTCTATCGTTACTTATTTTAATTTTGATAATAGGAACAATAGGTTTTGTTATAATCGAACATTTCTCGCTAATTGACGCTTTATACATGACAATTATTACAATGTCAACTGTTGGATTTGGCACTCTTCATCCATTATCAATAATAGGCAAAATTTTTACAGTATTCTTAATTGTTTTCAGTTTTGGTATTTTTGCTTATGTTGCATCAGAAATAGCTAAATACATAATATCAGGTAAGTTGCAAGACTATGTTAAAACCCATAACAAATACAAAAAAATAGACAAATTACATAATCACATTATTGTCTGTGGTTTCGATCGTAACGGCAAACAGGTTGTAAATGAACTTGTAAAGTATAAAAAAAAGTTTGTTATAGTTGAGAAAAATGAACAAATAGCAAAAGATTTGCATAAAAGCTCTCATCGTTTATTTCTTGAAGGAGATGCTTCTGAAGATGATGTTTTAATAAAAGCAGGAATTAAAACAGCTAAAGCTTTAATTACTACTTTACCAAACGATGCCATAAACCTTTTTATAGTTTTGTCAGCCAGGCAATTAAATAAAAAACTGACAATAATTAGTAGAGCATCAAACGAATCTTCATTTTCAAAACTAAAACAAGCCGGAGCAACAAATGTTATTATGCCCGATTTAATTGGTGGCAAGCGAATGGCAAAGCTTATTATCAGACCCGATATTATTAATTTTCTTGAACAAATACAACTTGTGAAAGGAGACAATGTAAAAATTCATGAAATTTCATGCGACAAATTAGCTCACGGTTTAGTCAATAAATCAATTGAAGAATTAAATGTGAGAAATGTTTCAGGGGCAAACATTATTGGACTAAAAACAGAAACAGGAGAATACGTATTAAACCCTGAGCCTACTTATAAATTGTCATCACAATATAAAATTTTCACTCTCGGCACTTTATCTGAAATTGAAAAATTCAAATTAATTTTATCAAACGAATAATTTTTTATCTTTGTTGAAAATTCAATTTTTAACCTTTAGATAAATGAAGCAATATTTAAATTTATTAGACCACGTTTTAACAAACGGAACAACAAAAGACGACCGAACAGGAACAGGAACTAAAAGTGTTTTTGGTTATCAAATGCGCTTCAATTTACAAGAAGGTTTTCCCTTACTCACCACAAAGAAATTACACTTAAGATCAATCATACACGAGCTTTTGTGGTTTTTAAAGGGAGAAACAAACATAAAATATCTTAACGAAAATAAAGTAAAAATTTGGGACGATTGGGCTGACAAAAATGGGGAATTAGGTCATATATACGGTTACCAATGGCGCTCGTGGCCAGCAGAAAATAATAAACATATCGACCAGATATCTAATGTTATAAATAGTATTAAAAACAATCCAAATTCTCGACGACATATTGTAAGTGCATGGAATGTTGCTGAAATTGATAAAATGGCTTTGCCTCCATGTCACATCTTGTTCCAATTTTATGTTGCAGATGGAAAACTTTCGTGTCAGCTTTATCAGCGAAGTGCAGATATCTTTCTTGGCGTTCCTTTTAATATTGCTTCTTATGCTTTGTTAACAATGATGATGGCACAAGTAACAAATTTGCAACCAGGTGATTTTGTACATACATTAGGTGACGCTCATATTTATCTTAATCACATTGAGCAAACAAAATTGCAATTGTCACGCGAACCACGCAAATTGCCAATAATGAAAATTAATCCTGAAGTGAAAAACATTTTTGATTTTAAATTTGAGGATTTTTTACTTAGCGATTACGACCCGCATCCGCATATTAAAGGAGCTATATCTGTGTAAGAGAGGAGTAAAGTAGAAAATTGAGTTTTAGCGAGATCCTGATACTTCGGAATAGAAAGTTAAAAGTTAAAATTTAAAAGTTAGCAGTTGAAAATATGAAAAACATATCAATAATAGTAGCAATAGCCGAAAATTATGCAATAGGAAAAGACAATGAGCTTTTGTGGCATATTTCTGATGATTTAAAGCGTTTTAAAAAGCTTACATCAGGACATACCGTTATTATGGGGCAAAACACATTCGATTCTTTACCTAATGGAGCATTACCAAATAGAAAAAATATTGTTATAAGCTTTAATAAAGATTTGAAAATTCCGGGATGCATAATGGCATATTCAATTGAAGATGCTATTAAAAAATGCGATACGAACGAAGAAGTTTTTGTTATTGGAGGCGGTTCTATCTATAAGCAATTTTTAGAAATAGCCGACAAAATTTATTTAACACTTGTTCACGAAAATTTTGAAGCAGATACATTTTTTCCAAAAATCGATTCTAATAAATGGTCGATAATTGAACAAGACGATTTTATTGCAGATGATAAAAGTAAATATGCTTATTCTTTTATTACCTATGTGAAAAAATAATGAACAATAATATTTGTAAAAAAAAGATTAATAAGGGAGTTAAATTATTCACTATCAGCCTACTAGCTTTAATGTTATTTATTGCCTTTTTTTTCATTTATGCCATAGCAACAGATTACCAACCCGCCGAAAAAGAAATAGTATTTAATAATAAGATTAAAGATACAATCAAACAACAAAAATTTTCAATACTATCGTGGAACATTGGTTATTGTGGCTTAGGTGAGAATATGGATTTTTTTTACGATGGTGGTAAAAAAGTACGTGCATCAAAAAAGGAGACCATAAACAATCTGAAAAATATTATTAATTTTATTTCAGAAAGAGATTCTATTGACTTTGTTCTTCTTCAAGAAGTAGATACATTATCAAAACGATCTTATTTTATTAATGAATTAGATAGTTTAAAAACAAAACTAAAAAATTATTTTGGTGTTTTTGCATTAAATTACAATGTTAAATACGTTCCAATTCCTTTATTCTCGCCACTAGGTAAAGTAAAATCAGGATTGGTAATCTTAAGTAAAATCAAACCAAACATATCAATACGTTATTCATTTCCTGAGAATTACCCAATGCCAAAGAAAATTTTTATGCTCGACCGTTGCTTTTTAGTAAATAAATACAAACTTAAAAATGGGAAAAGTTTAATTGTCATTAATACTCATAATTCAGCATACGATAACGGAACTCTAAAACAGGGACAGATGCTGTTCTTAAAAAAATATATTATTAATGAATATGAGAAGGGTAATTATTTAATTATTGGAGGAGATTGGAACCAATTGCCACCAAATGTATCTGAAAATAAAATTGAGACAAAAAATGTAATAATAAAAAACATTAAAAAAAATTTTTTGCCTAAGTCTTGGACTTGGGTTTTTGATAAAAACACATCAACAAACAGAAGTTTAGAAACGAAATATATATCAGGGAAAAGCAAAACCTCAATTCTTGATTTTTTTCTAATCTCACCAAACATCAACAATCTAAATGTAAAAACGATTAATCTGCATTTTAAAAAATCAGACCATCAACCAGTAATAGCAACATTTGATTTTAAAATTTAAAGTAAAAAATCACTAAATATGTCAAAACAATAGTAAAAATAAAATAAAAATTATTACATTTGAAAAATTAACATACTTTACCAAAAGAAAAACAAGCTAGTTGTATATGGTTACCGATGATGATGTTTTAAAGTTTATTTCAACTATAAAAAATGTTTCAACGTATAATTTTACCAATTATTCTGAAAAGTCTTTTAAGCGTAGAGCAGAGAAATTACTTGTAGATTATAAAACAGATATCAACGGTCTCATTCGCAAGATAACAAACGACAAAGAATTTCTCGAACAAATTGTAAGAGATATTACTGTTAATACTACTGAATTATTTAGAGATCCTGACATTTGGATTACATTAAAATATAGAATTCTACCAAAATTTAAAAAAAATAAATCAATATTTATATGGCATGCAGGATGTTCGAGCGGGCAAGAGATTTATTCAATGCTAATACTTTTACATCAACTTGACATATTTGACAAAGCAAAAGTATTTGCCTCTGACATTAATACTCAAATGCTTGAAAATGCTAAAAGGGGACAATATAAATATAGATTTAATTTAGGCTATCTTGATAACTTTGATAAAGTTATTAAAGAAAACCCTTATAATTATGATGATTATAAAGAAGTCCCATATGATAATTATTTCGATATTGATAAAGCAAAAGATATTATTACAATGAAAAAGTTTCTTCGAGACAAACCTGTTTACAGAAAACACGATCTTGTTAACGACGGAAACATTTTTTACTCAAAATTTGATATAATATTATGCAGAAATGTAATTATTTACTTTAATAATAAATTACAAAACAGTGTAATAGAATTATTTAGTAATAATCTTTATCGCAATGGATATCTGGTGCTTGGAGCACACGAAAGCATTTTAGGTCCGATTTCAAATAATTTTGAAAGAACTAAGGGTTTGTATAAAAAGAAGCCTTTTTAAATTCTTAACTTTAGATAAAACGTTATAGTTATTTATAATGATTAATAATATAGGAATAGTAGATACGCGTAAGGTAATTAAAGCAATTAATGAAACATATAATTATGATTTCAACGATTATGCTTTAACTTCTTTTAAACATCGACTTATTCAATTTATAAATAATAACAATTATAACAATATTGAGAATTTTATTCAAGATATTTTAAAAAATGAAATAAATTTTGAAGATTTTATCGATAAAATTCTTATTGATACTACAGAAATGTTCAGAACGCCTTCTTTTTGGAGAGAATTAAGAGATAAATATTTACCAAAATTAGCATCTAATAGAGATCTTAAAATTTGGATACCTCATGTTACGTCCGGAGATGATTTATTTACTCTTGAAATAATTTTATTTGAGTTGGGTTTATCAAATAATGTTCACATTACAGTAACAGGTATGAGTGAAAAAAAACTTGAATTAATAAAAAAAGGAGGAGAATATAGTTTAAAAAAAATGGAAGTTGGTGAAGCTAATTATAAACGTTATGCCGGAAAATTTCAGTTGTCGAATTATTATGCCGTTAAAAACAATTATGCATATTTAGATACTTCGCTAATAAAAAATGTTAGTTTTAAGAAAGGCATAATAACTCAAGATAAATCAACATCAGGTTTTAAGCTAATTATTTTTCAAAATCATATGATTTATTTTAATCAGTCATTGCAAGATAAAGTAGCTATTACTCTTATAGATAATCTAGTCCCGGCTGGAATATTAGCATTAGGCAGTGGAGAAACATTGGAATATAGTTCAGCAATGAATAAATTACAAGTAATTGACAAACTGGAGAAAATTTATAAAAAGAAAATAGGCTAAATTAATTTTATGGAATATAAAGCAGTCATAATAGGAGGTTCTGCAGGAAGTTTTCAGGTAGTTACGAAAATAATATCATCTCTACCAAAAAAATATCCTTTACCGGTTTTTTTGTGTTTGCATAGACTTAAACATATTCGTTCTGGTTTTGTTGAAGCTTTATCAATAAAATCTCAAATGCCTATTGAAGAGCCTACAGATAAACAACCCATTAAATCAGGGAAAATTTATCTTGCTCCAGCCAATTATCATATGTATGTTGAATTAGGAAATAAATTTGCATTATCAACAGAAGAACCCGTTAATCATTCAAGACCGTCAATTGATTTATCTTTCGAATCTGTGGCATACAATTATAACAGAAAAGCAATTGGGATTATTCTTTCGGGAGCAAATCGAGATGGTGCTTTAGGGCTAAAGGCTATAAAGAATGCAGGTGGACTTGCTATTGTTCAAGACCCAAAAGAATGCCAAGTGCCTACTATGACAAACGCTTCAATTAGTGCAACTAAAGTTGATCATATATTTAAGACTGATGAGATAATTAAATTTTTACTTAACTTAAGATAAAGTTTTATGAAGGTTTTAAAAAATTATAAATTAATTGCTATTATAATCATAATTGTGTTTATAATACTTGAAATGTTTTTATTTCAGGAGATTACAGAACTAATTTCCGAAATAAAAAAAATGCCAAATATCACAAAAAACTTTTCAGGAGTAATCTCAATTTTCACTATAAATTTAATTTTGGGGATATTTCTTTTTGCAATTTCTTTAAAAATATTATCTTTAAAACTTAATATTGAAACAACAAGAAATTCTGAAAACAGTAAAAAAGAAAAAAACGAAGAGTTTAATGAAGCAATAAAAGAAGAAAGTAAAATAGAAAAAGAATCCGAAATCGAAAAGTCTATTAATTCAATATTCGAAGAAATAAAAAAGATTAAAGACATAAATGTTTACACAGAAAAATTTTTAATAAAAATTTCAAAAAAATATGAAATTGTTCAGGGTCTTTTTTATATAAAATCTTCAGAAAATGAGGAATTTGAAATATCTTCAAAATATGCTTTTTTTAACGAGGAAGAACCAAAAAAATTTAAAATTGGAGAAGGATTATCCGGACAGGTTGCTAAAACTAAAAAGGCAATGAATCTTTCAGATATACCAGATAATTATATTAAAATAGTTTCTGGCACAGGAGAAAGTTCTCCAAAATATTTGCTTATTTTGCCAGTTATTAACAAAGAGAATACAATAGGAGTAGTTGAATTAGCTTCATTTATTCCTTTCGAAGAAAATTTTGTAAAGCAATTAGTTGTTTTATTTGAAAAAAATAGTGATATTATTTCACAATTAATAAAAAAATAAATTAAGAATAATATCTTAATTATGAGTAATAAAGATTCAAATATTTTTCAAAGAGGAGCTGTAATATCAGGGTTTCTAATAATTATTATTGCATGGGTTATTAGTTTCATAACTATGGATGTTATGTTTTCATTTGCAAACATAGTTAAAATACATTTAAAATATCCATTATTATTTTTTATTGACATACTACCAATATGTTTTTATTTTATTATAAAATTATTAAATAAAATTAAAGATGAGAAGATTAATAGATATGAAGCAATAATTAAAGACCAAGAAGAAAATATTAGAAAAAATGCTCAGTTTGCACAAAAAATAGGCGAAGGAGATTTTTCTTTCGATCAAATGAGTATTGACGAAAATGATATTTTAGGGAAATCATTAATTAAAATGAGAAACGACCTTGTTGCTTCAAAAAACAAAGAAGAAGAACAAAATTGGATTGCCAAAGGAAAAGATAAAATATCAACAATACTTCGTTTACACACTGATGTTAACGACTTAGCTTATGATACACTTGTAAACTTAATTAACTATATCAAAGTAACCCAAGGAGCTTTTTATATTTATGAGGAAGAAGAAAATAAGCTTGTAAATGTAGCAACATTTGCATATAATAGAAAAAAATATCAAACACAGGAATTTAAAGTTGGTGAGGGCCTAATTGGACAAGCTGCCTACGAAATGGATACTATTTATCGAACAGAAATTCCTAACGATTATGTTACAATTACATCGGGAATTTTAGGAGATGAAAAACCTTCCTGCATCTTAATAGTACCACTAATAACAGACGAAAAATTGCAAGGTGTTATTGAATTTGCTACATTAAAAAGTGAGATTGATCGTTTAAAAATAAATTTTGTTGAAGAGTTAAGTGATATTTTAGCACGAACAATATTTAATTTAAAAGTTAATGCCCAAACAGAGAAACTCTTAAAGGAAGCACAAGAGATGGCTGAGGAGTTAAGAGAAAATGAAGAAGAACTCCGACAGAATGCCGAAGAAATGAGAGTGACACATGACGAGCTTGAAAAAACAAACGAAAATCTAGAAAAACAAATACTCGAAGTTGAAAATGCACAAAAACGAATTCATTCATTACTAGAAAATGCATCTGAAGTAATCTCAATTTATGACGAAGATCTTAAACTAAAATATATTAGCCCTTCTGTTGCAAAAATATATGGATATTCTGTTGAGGAAATGATGGAAGGGAAAGATATGGAGCGACTTACATCTCGGGGCGTTAATGAGATAAAAGGAATCTTTAAAAAATTATTATCAAACCCAAATACATCTCTGTCAATTCAATATACATACATGAGAAAAGATGGAGAAAAAATATATATTGAATCTACAGGAAGAAATTTATTACACGATCCTGCAATAAGCGGTATTATTATTAATTCACAAGATATTACCGAAAGAAAAAGAGCCGAAAAAGAAGAAAGGATGAAAAGTCAAATGCAGGCTCTATCTGAGAATAGTCCCGACATGATTATTCGTCTTAATATTGAAGGACAATTTTATTATGTTAACCCAATTGTAAAAATTTTTACAGGTGTCGACACCAATGAAGTTATAAAAAAATCTATTGATGAAGTAAACTTTAATACCCAAATCACAAACTTTTTTAAAGAGACAATTGTCAAAATTAAAGAAACACAACATAAAATTAACACCGAAATAGTTTTTCCAACTAATTTTGGTGATAGAATAATGCAAGTTAACTCAATACCCGAATTCAATGAGGAAAAAGAGTTAGAAACAATTCTTATTGTTGCCCACGATATTACAGAGATGAAAAATATCGAAATGGAGATACAAGATAAAAACAAAAAGATTACAGAAAGTATTAATTACGCTAAAAGAATTCAAGGGTCAATATTACCCGATACTAAGTTTATCCAAACATATCTGCCAAACTCATTTATTTTTTATAAACCAAAAGATGTTGTAAGTGGAGATTTCCCTTGGTTCTTTAAGAAAAACGATGATATTTATATTGCAGCAGTTGACTGCACCGGTCATGGAGTACCAGGCGCATTGCTTTCATTTATCGGATATTTTATTTTAAACAATATAGTTGACCATGAAGAAGAATATAATGCCGGTCAAGTATTAGATAAATTACATTACGGAGTAAGAAAAACATTAAAACAAGACCAAAATGATGCAAATGCTAGAGATGGTATGGATATTGCGTTATGTAAAATTAATTTAGAAAAAAATAAATTAGAATATGCAGGTGCACATCGACCATTATATTTATTGAGAGATGGAGAATTGTCACAATATAAAGGAAATAGAAAGGCAATTGGAGGAATTCCTTTAGGAAAAAAACCAGAATTGGATTTTCAAAACCATATTATTAACTTTGAAGTTGGAGATAAAATCTTTTTCTTCTCAGATGGTTTAACAGATCAATTAGGAGGTCCGAATAGAAGAAAATATCAAGCAAGTCGAATAAGAGAACTTGTAACGGAGCATTCAGATTTTACTATGGTGCAATATTCAAATTTCTTTGCCCGAGATTTTAAAAAATGGAAGGGAGATAATAAGCAAATTGATGATGTACTTTTAATTGGAATTGAATTCTAGCTTCACTATATTTGAATAATAAATTATAATTAATTTTATCTTATGGATGATAATAAAACCGACATTAAAGATTTTCTTGCATTCGCTTATAGTTTCTATAAAACAGTGAAAGAATTTAAAATTAATTTAGTTTATGAGGGTGAGATAACGCATCAAATAATTAAAGCTTTTACCTCATTAACTGAAACTAATATGGAAATTGACGAAGAGTCAACATCAATCCAAAAAAAAGTTTTTCATGTAATGGTTGAAAGTTTACAAAACATTAGTAAACATGCCGACTATTTGGAAACAGAGAATCAAAGAAAAGAAGGTAGAGGTGTTTTCATGCTAGGTAAAAACAACGGAAATTATTGTATTACCACAGGAAATGTCATCGCTAGAGCTAATGTTGAAAACATCAAAAATCAATTAATAAAAATTAACAGTCTTGATAAAGAAGGTCTAAAAACATTATATAAACAACAAATAAGAGAAGGACGACTAACACATAAGGGTGGTGCTGGCTTAGGATTTATAGATATTGCCAAAAAAACCGGCAATAAATTAAATTTTAATTTTTTATCTCTTAATGATGATTTTTCATTTTTTGTTCTTACTTCAACCATTTCTAAAAATATTTAATAATAATCAATTATGGAAGTTATAAAAATTATTGGAACCGACGATACACCAAATGTAATTTTAGATGCGAACAACAATATTTTTGAAATTTCGGGTCGTTCATTACCTGAAGATGTTGCATCTTTTTATGAACCAATACTTGATTGGTTAGACGATTACTCAGAAGAAGCAAATAAAAAAACAATTTTTGATTTTAAACTTGTTTATTTTAATACCGCTTCCTCAAAATTAATTCTTGACATACTTCTAAAATTAGAAGAAATGTACGAAGCCGGAAAAGATGTCCTTGTTCGTTGGCATTTCCCAGATGATGATGAAGATATGGAAGAAGCAGGAGAAGAGTATGCAGATATTGTTGAAGTGCCTTTCGAGCAAGTAGGTTATTCTTTAGACTAATTTGTTAATTAATTATTTGTGTTATTATAATTCGTCTTTATTAATTGAAATGGTAGAATGAGTGAAGAAATATTAAAAGCGTTGATGCAATTATTCGCAATAATTGCAAAACAAGACGATGGTGTGGAGGCTAGTGAGATTGCTTATGTTGAGACTTTTTTGACACAACAATTGAATGCCGAAGCTGTTGAAGAATATCTTGATCTTTTCTATAAACATGCCGGAATTGATAAAAATCAAGACTTAAACGAACAAAAAAACAAAAACAAAAAAAAACTTACCTCTGTAAAGGATTCTGTTAGGATACTGGGAATTTGTAAAAAGATTAATAAAAAATTAACTCAAAAACAAAAAGCTGTTGTTCTCGTAAGACTTTTTGAACTTGTTAATGCTGACAGAAAGTTTACAGACCAAAGAATGGCTATTATTAATACAGTAGCCGAAGTTTTCAATATCCCTAACGAAGAATTTAAAAATATTGAAGCCTTTGTAGTTGAAACAGAAACAGAAAAGCTAGATGTAGCCAGTATTCTTATTATCAATGATTCTGAAGGGGCTTATAAAAATTCTAAATATATAAAATCTGAAGCCCTTGATAACGACATTTTTATTCTACAAATAAAAAGTGTTGATTTATATTTCTTAAAATATACAGGTACTCAAGATATTTTTTTAAATGGACTTCCAATAAACAATAAACGTATTTATCTGTTTCCAAACGGAAGTTCAATACGTTTTCCAAAAAGCAAACCTATATATTATAGTGATGTTGTTTCTCACTTCTTGTCTGATATAACATCAGTTAAAATATCCTATAATGTTAATAATGTTGATTTCCGTTTCCCAAATGGAACGATAGGATTACGAGATATTAATATTTCCGAAAAACAAGGTGAACTTGTTGGCATTATGGGTGCAAGTGGTGCAGGTAAAACAACACTGCTAAACGTATTAACAGGCATGGAGACCCCTTCAAAAGGAGAGGTCCTTATTAATGGCATAAACTTACATACAGACACAGAACAAATCGAAGGTGTTATTGGTTATATCCCTCAAGACGATTTGCTAGTTGAAGAGCTTACTGTTTACCAAAATCTTTATTTTAACGCTAAACTTTGTTTTAAAAATATTTCTAACGAAGAGATTGCTGCAATTGTCGATAAAACATTATCAAATCTTGGACTTCTTGAATTAAAAGACCTGAAAGTCGGCTCACCTCTTAACAAAACTATTAGTGGAGGGCAAAGAAAAAGATTGAATATTGCCCTTGAATTAATTAGAGAGCCACCAATACTTTTTGTTGACGAGCCAACATCCGGATTATCCTCAAGAGATTCCGAACACGTTATGGACCTTTTAAGAGAGTTAGCTCTAAAAGGGAAATTAATATTTGTTGTTATTCATCAACCTTCATCAGACATATACAAGATGTTTGATAAAATGATAATTGTTGATACAGGAGGTTATCTAATTTATAATGGAAACCCTGTTGAAGCTGTTAAATATTTTAAACAAGCAGATGCTCAAATAAACAGCGATGTTGGAGAATGCCCTACATGTGGTAATGTAAATCCCGAACTTATTTTTAATATTATTGATGCCGAAGTAGTTGATGAATTTGGAAAATATTCAGGGAATAGAAAAGTTTCCCCACCTGAATGGCAAGAACATTTTAAAAAACAAGTAAAGGAAGAAAAATATCCTGACGAAAAAGAACCTCCTCCTAAATCATTAAATATCCCTAATTGGTTTAATCAATTCAGAATATATACTTTAAGAGACCTCTTTTCAAAAATTAGCGATAAGCAATATATTTTTATAAACTTAATAGAATCTCCATTATTAGCTTTTATGCTTGCTTTTACTGTAAAATATATTTCTGACCTAAACTCAAATATTTACATCTTTAGAGAAAATGAAAATATTCCACCGTATATATATATGTGTATAATATCCGTACTGTTCTTGGGATTTATGGTTAGTGCCGAAGAAATATATAAAGATAGAAAAATATTAAAAAGAGAAACATTCTTAAATCTCAGTCGTTCGAGCTACCTTATGTCTAAAATAATTATACTATTCTCAATTTCAGCCATACAATCATTACTTTTTGTTATTGTAGGTAATAATATATTAGATATTAGAGGAATGATTTTTGTTTATTGGTTTGCATTATTTGCCACTGCAGCTTTTTCAAATATGTTAGGATTAATTATCTCTTCTTCATTCGATTCTGCAGTTACAATTTATATACTGTTCCCTCTTTTAATGATTCCTCACATGGTGCTTGGAGGAGCTATGTTTAGCTTTAACAAGCTTAATAAAGTAATTGGTAGTAGCGATAAGGTGCCTTTGGTTGCAGAACTTGTTACTGCCCGATGGGCTTACGAAGCATTGTCTGTGTATCAATTTAAAGACAACGACTTTGAAAAAAAATATTATGATTATGAAAAGCAGATTAGTGTTTCCGATTTTAAACAAGTTTATTATATACCAGAGTTGAAAGACATTGTTGATGATTGTGTTGAAGGAATAAAAAGCAAAAATGATTCAATGAGAATTGTTACAGAGAATAATCTTGAGCTTTTAAGAGTTGAATTATCAAGAGAGATGAAAAATGTTAAAGATATTAAGTTTAAATTTATTAATCAGTTGTATATTGATTCTTTTTCAGATTTTATTGCTATAAACACAACAGACTATTTAGATAAATTGCTTGATTATTATACAGATAAGTTCACTGAAGCTAGTAATAAAAAAGAAAAGACAATTAATTATCTTGACAATGTAAAACCCGGATATTATAATAAAAAAAGAAATGCTTTTCATAATGAAGCACTATCTAATCTTGTGAAAAAGATATATGAAAAGAATCAAATTATTAGGATAGATAATCGTCTTGTTCAACAAGTAGATCCTATTTATCAAGATCCAACAGTAAATGGTTTCTTTGACTTTAGATCTCATTTTTATGCCCCAAAAAAGCATTTTATGGGAATGTATTTTGATACTTACTGGTTTGACATTACAGTAATTTGGATTATGTCTTTGTTATTATATATAGTTCTGTATTATAATTTATTGAGAAAAGCATTAAAAATTTTTTCAAAATAATAACACAGTAATTTTTTATTATAATTTTTTTTTTTACTTTTATATCTAAAATCATTCTTGACTTATGTTTAGGAAATTATTTTATTTAATTATTATAAGTTTAGTTATTGTATCGTGCAATAGAACAAACGATAGCGAAGAAAATATTGGTGAAGATATTGAAATTCCGGATTCTATTTTTGACGATAAACCATTAATGATTTCAGAAGAAGCCATGGGTGATATTATTGAAAATATTTCTTCTCCTGTAGAAATGGCTGCATTATTGAAACAAACAGGTGTGCCCTTTTCAAAAAAATATCTTTGCGATGTTAAGAGAATAGATCAACTTAACACTAATTTTAAAAGAGCATTAAATTTGGGCATTTTAGGTTCCGACCTTGGATATCTTAACATGTATGACAAAACAGGTTCTGTAATGAACAGTATGTCATCAATTAAAACACTTGCTGATGAACTTAAAATCGGTCAGTTTTTCGATTTCGAAACAATAAAACGTTTGGCCGTAAATCACGAAAATCTTGATTCGTTAATGTATATTTCTGTTTCTAGTTTTAATAATATGGATACTTACCTTCGTGAAACTAACAGAAGTGATATTAGTTCTTTAATTGTGGTTGGTACATGGATAGAGGGAATGTATTTTGCTACTCAAGTTGCCAAATCAGTTCCTAATGGTAAAATTGTAGAGCGAATAGGAGAGCAAAAGCTTATATTAAATGACATTTTGCTTATTCTAAAAAATTATCAAAGCGACAAACATTTTTATGATTTAGTTAAAGATGTTGAGCAAATTAAAGAAAGTTATAAAGATGTTAAGATAACTTATACTGTTGGCGAACCAGAATCAAAAGAAATTAACGGGATGTTAGTAATTGTTACTAATGATGAAAGTCATGTTGAGATTTCTAATGAACAATTGGTTAACATTACAAATATTATTGAAAAAGTACGTAATAAATTAATTAATTTATAATATGAAAAGAATAATTTTTTATATAATTCTAACATTATTCTTATTTAATAATAATATTTATGCACAAAGTGATGAGCTAGTAAATGTTTGTGCTTTAGATATTGGAAATGCTACTTACCTTAAGGATTTTAAGGTGAAATTGCAACAGAGCTCTGTTAAGCCAGCTCCATCAACAAAATTTTCTGTGTTGCTTAATAAAGGCACAATATATCAGCTTAATGTATGTGATGCTGCCGGTTACGAAGGTAAAGCAATAATGAAATTGTATGATCACAGCAAGCTTTTAGGATCAAACCAAAAAAGCGATGGTTCTCTTATGAAAGCTTTTGGTTTTCAATGTCAGAAAACGGGAGTGTATAATATTTCTATATCATTTAAAAATGGAAAGCAAGGGGCTGCAGTAACAATTTTGTCCTATATGAATGTAAAATAATGTGAAAATTAAAATATCTTATTAAGGTGTTGCTTTGTGCAACACCTTTTTTGTTTACCGACAACATATAATTTCTATAATCAAAGAAATTGAAAATGAGATATTTATTTGTTAATTTTGCTTGACATATCAACTTAACCCGCTTTATTCATACAAAAACGAAGTGAATTGTATGAATGTGTGATAGATAGTGGGGTGCAAAGCGGGAACCGAACCGCCAGCTGGCGGTGAGCTCACGCAAGTAAACCCCGCATTTGAAGTACCCAAATTTGTTGGTAATTCTTAAGCGTAGAAAAATTATGAATTTTTCGGGTTAATTTGAAAAAAATAAATATTTTATTTTCGAATAATTGAAAAAATGAAGAAATCTCTATTAATAATATTTTTTATTAATACTTTAGTACTCACTTCTTTTACACAAATATTGGTACCTAAGGTCAAAAATGACACAACAGCACAACGCATACACCATTTTTTTGGATTTAGCTTAGTCCCAACTCTAAATGGCTCATTAATTACATTTGCAATTGTTAGAGAATTAAGAGATGGGAGCAAAGAAATTTCTTTTATTTCGAAAGATACATTTATTCTTCAGGCTATGGGGACGCAAGATTCAAAAGCGAATCCTAAAAAAGAAAGCTTTTTTAAAAAATATAACATTACTCCTGAAGCACTCGATGAGATATGGAAATTAAGATATTCTGAACATCCATATAGTCAGAAAAAAATTTTTGGCTGGGCTAATAAAGAATCTATTCCGTCGCCCGGGCAAATGATTGAATTAAAAAAATTCGGAATTGAAAATATGTTTAGCTACTGCTATGGTGAAAAGGCATTTAAACTTCTTCAACTTATTCAAGACCCCTCGTGGGTAGTACGTTATAAAGGCTTATAAGTAAGATACAACAACGAAATATGCCAAAAAAGTCAGAAAAGAATAAACAATATGTAGCTTAACAGGAATATATTGTGTTGGTAAAATGTTTAACTTTTTATAAACAAAAGCGACTAAAAAGATTTTCTCAAAAAAATATGCGACAACAGTTGCTATTGCAACTCCAACTATTCCCCATAAATTAATAAACAATATGCTTAAACTGGCGTTAATAATTATTTCTAAAACAGAACCGCTAAGAATAATCTTGCTACGTTTAATTCCAATTAATATTGTTTGAGGGAAAATCATTCTGCTTACAATCAACAATAAGTAAATATTAAATATATAAGCGCTTTCGACAAAATTTTTGTTAAAGACAATCGGATATAACCATGTACTGACAAACAACAAAACTATTGTAAGAGGAAAAAGAAAATGCATAAATTGTTTTGATTTGTTTTTAATCATGTTTAATGAAGAATTTAAATTTACACCTCCCGAAAACTCAGGTATCATAGCATTACTAAAGGCATTGGCAAGAATAACAACCAAGGGGAACTCGCGTGCCCCATATTGAAAAATTGCAAATTTAGCAGAATCAAAATAATAAGTTACTAAAAAACCATCAATATATTTTGCCGAACCACTTAATAATGAACTTAATATTAAAGGATAGGCCAAGTGAATATGTTCTTTAATAAATTTTAGTGAGAAAGTAAATTTAGCATATCTGCTCAAAAGAAACAGCAACCAAATAGTTCGAAGAGCAGAAATTAATATTAAACCCCACAAGCAGTACTCAATACCATAGCCAAAAATCGAGGGCAAAGCTACAAATGTAAGCTGTAAAGAAAAAGAAATAATTGAATATTGAATTGTTTGTTTAGGTTTATTTTTAAGTAAATAAAAATAGTAAATAAAGTAAGAAGGATTATTAATTAAAATATAAATTAGTAATAAGTTAAAATGTTTTATTGGTTGCGAATTATTTAAAAGTTGTGACAGATATGTTTTAAAAATCAACACAAAAACAAAAGCACAAAAACTGAAAAACGTAATGAGTAAAAAGGCATTAAAGAATTCCGGTGATTTTTCATTATTATTTGCCTCACGGGATTTTTTAAAAGTTTTATTATTGCCATATAATGGTAAAAATGATTGTGTTAAGCCAGAAATCCAAAAGAAACTTACCGCACTTGCAATAAACAATAATTTTTCATAGGCACCAATATCAGCTGTTGTAAGCTGAGTTTTCGTAAAAATTACTCCAATCAAAAATAAAGTAACAAATCGTATTAATTGCGAAATTTGAAGACCAGATATGTTATTAATATATTTATTTAGTTTCAATTGAAATTGTTTTTTCTACAAATTTAATTTTTATTAGAACAAAGAAAAAAAGTATTTTATAATTGGTTATTATGAGAACGAAAACAATATTGTTAAGTTGTTTATAATAAATGCTTTTCTTGAGGATTTTTTAGCTTAAAAAAGAATATTAAATATGATAAAAAATAATTAATTATTTTTTTTTATCATATAAATAAATAATTATCTTTGCACCACTAAAATGGTGGATGTAGCTCAGTTGGTTAGAGCACCGGATTGTGGTTCCGGGGGTCGTGGGTTCGAATCCCATCTTCCACCCATTTATATAAAGGCTGTCTATTGTTAGGCAGCCTTTTTTTTATTATTTTAGCAAGATGTAAATTAATAATAATCAATATATGAAGCTGATATATACATTTATTCTGTTGTCTTTTGTTTTTTCTTTAAACGCTCAGGTTAACAAAACGTCAAAAAGAAAAATTATCGAAATAGAGAAAGAAAAAAAAGATTTTGAGAATAATTTTTTTGAAGATTTTGAAGCTAATTTTGAAGAAGATAATACAAATTATTTAGTAAACACAACTCCTTGTTATATTCCATCGTGGTTGTTTAATGTGCCAAAATCTACTAATGATTATATATATGCTATTGGAATATCTGACCCTGGTATGGATTCCGCTGATGCAATCCAATTGGCTTCAGTTAGAGCAAAAAGCATTGTTGCTTTATTAAATAATTCAAACATTAGAAATGTTACCGACTTTTATTCAAACTTAAAAAGTAATGCAAACGAAAATATGTTTGAATATTATAGTCAAATACTTGCTTCACGTAAAGTTAGTAACGATTCAATAATTAACAGTTTTTATACTAAATATGACGAAGCTGTTGTGTTGCTTAGAATTCCAACAAATATTATAAACTCAGATGATTATGATTTTATAACGATGGATTGTAAATTGTATAAAATGGATATGAACATGGAATATGCAACTCAATATGAAGCCATGTTTGAGATAGATGCAAATAAATATAATGAAGACACTTGTTTTACCAGCCATTATATTTTGACTGAAGTAAATAATAATGTTGATATTTTAACAGAGTATATGGATAATAAAATCTCAATCCCAAATTATTATTTTAATTACAAAATTTTTGTAAACGACAGCAATAGTAATCAATTAAGTGCTGATAACGGACTATGGAAAGAATATATTAAATCGATATTATTGAAAGTTTTAAATCTGTCACAAATAAATTCCGTAAAGGTTAAGACTATGAGAGAGAATTATTCGTCTATTTATGAGAAGATGACACGTGAAGTTTCAAACAATAATTTGCAATTCGATATTGATAATATTCAAGTAATTGACAACAGATTAAAAGTAGGTATAAGTATTTGTCCTGATAATTAACAATTTTGGTTTTATGAATTTTGTGATTTGCAAAACCTAAAATAAGGTTTTGAAGTAATCATACGATTTTAAAATATGTGAACCATACCACGAAAACATTTCTCCATCAACAAATTTAATTTTTAAAAAAGGTAATTTTTCATTAATCTCTTTTGCATCGTTGGTATTAAAGGAATATGGTTCCGATGATAATAATACAAAATCAGGTTTAGCTTGTTTTATATCGTTAAAGCTTATTTCTGGATAATGCTCGGGTTTATCGGCAAAAACATTTATTAAACCGCACATATCAATCATATCATTAATAAAAGTGTTTTTGTTAATTGTGATATAAGGATTTTTCCATATTAAATAGGCTACTTTAATATTTTTTGGGGCAATTTTGTTATTATAAAATTTACTAATAATTTTTTTGTTTATTTCTTTAGCCTCTTCAATTTTGTTGGTTAGTTCTCCAATGTTTTTTATTAAAGCTAATGCTTCGTCAAATTGTTCTACATGGCTAATCCAAACATTATGATTTTTTGATAACTTTGTAATCTCATCTTTGTCGTTTTCTTCCTTGTTGGCAATTATTAAGTCTGGCTTAAGGTTTTTTATGATTACAAAGTTGAGATTTTGAACACCGCCAACAATTGTTTTGTTTTTTATTTTTTCTTTTGGGTGAACACAATATTTTGTTATTCCAACAATTTTATTGTCCAAACCCAAATCGAACAAAAGCTCAGTAATTGACGGCACTAACGAAATAATTCGCTGTGGCGGGAAATTTATTATTATCTCTTGTGATAAATTATCAATAAATTTCTTTTTCATTACAAAGATTTAGTCTTTTTTTGTAAAAGAATCATTTTAATAAGAACAAGTAAAAGTAAGAAGATAAAAGTGAATAGACAAAAGTTATTTTATTCTTTCGTATTGCAAATCCGAAAAAGTGGCGTTAATACTTTTAATTTTTAACTTTATAAACTTTCAACTTAATAGACTTTATGATATCGGTTAATCAGTTAACAATTGAATTTGGCGGGTTTGAGTTATTTAAAAATATTTCGTTTTTTATTAACACAAGCGATAAGATAGGATTAGTAGGCAAGAATGGGGCAGGTAAAACAACTTTGTTAAAAGCAATTGTTGGTATACAAAAACCTACAAAAGGCAACGTTGTTGTGCCACAAGATGTAACAATTGGTTATCTGCCTCAACACATGATTCTTAATGAGGGAAAAACGGTTGTGGATGAGACCCTAGCTACTTTTGCCGATGTTTTAGATATTGAAAATGAGATTAACAAAATAAATCATCAGATTACTAACAGAACTGATTATGAATCTGCTGATTATCTGGATTTGATTAATAAGCTAACCGAAAAAAATGAACAATTTAATATTCTTGGTGGTAACACTCTTCATGCAAATGTTGAGCAAACATTAACGGGTTTGGGGTTTGCAAGTGAAGATTTTGATAGACAAACAAATGAGTTTAGCGGTGGTTGGCGAATGCGAATTGAACTGGCAAAAATTTTGTTGCGTAAGCCTGATTTAATACTATTAGATGAGCCGACCAATCATCTTGACATTGTTTCTATTCAATGGCTCGAAGATTATCTTCATAATTACAAAGGTGCTGTTTTAATGGTTTCTCACGACAGAACATTTCTCGATAATGTTACAAATCGAACCGTAGAGATTTCCTTGGGTAAAGTTTACGATTATAAAGTTTCATACTCAAAATTCAGAATTTTACGAAAAGAACGAATTGAACAACAACTTGCAGCATATAAAAATCAGCAAAAGAAAATTGAAGAGACAACGCAATTTATTAATCGTTTTAGATATCAGGCAACAAAGGCTGTGCAAGTGCAATCGCGAATAAAACAGCTTGATAAAATGGAAATTATTGAGATTGATGTTGACGACAATTCTTCAATAAAATTTAAATTTCCACCTGCTCCACGTTCCGGATTGGTTGTAGTTGAAACTAAGCATTTGGTGAAAAAGTATGACGAAAAATTGGTTTTAAACGATGTTAATTTGACCATTGAAAGAGGGGAGCATGTTAGCTTTGTTGGGAAAAACGGTGAAGGGAAAACAACACTTTCGAAAATTATTTGCGGACAATTACAATATGACGGAGAAATGAAAATAGGTCATAATGTGAATGTTGGCTATTTTGCCCAGAACCAAACAGACATGTTAGATAAAAACAAAACGGTTTTTCAAACTATTGATGATGTTGCTGTTGGTGAAATTCGCACAAAAATTAGAGATATTTTAGCTGCTTTTTTATTTAAAGGCGAAGATATTGACAAAAAAGTGCAGGTGCTTTCAGGAGGCGAAAAGGCAAGACTTGCTTTTATTCGATTGCTGTTGCAACCATACAATTTATTAGTGCTTGATGAGCCTACCAATCATCTCGACATTCAATCGAAAGATATTATTAAACAGTCGTTAATTAATTATACAGGAACTCTAATTGTTGTGTCTCACGACAGATATTTTTTAGACGGCTTATCTGAAAAAGTTTATGAGTTTAAAGATAAAAATATTAAACAGTATATTGGTGGGATACAAGAGTTTTTAGAGAAAAGAAGATTAGCCTCATTTAAAGAGCTTGAGAAAAAAAACAGGGAAACAAAAGCTACACCAAAGGAAGAAAAAAACACATCAAACAAATTATTATACAAGAAGAGAAAAGAATTTGAAAGGAAAATTAATAGGGTAGAGAGTAATATTAAAAAGTCGGAGAGTAAAATTTTGGAGATTGAGAAAGATATTGCCGAGGTTGATAAGTTATTTGCAAACCCCGACCAAAACACAGATTTAGATAGCAACTTATTGTATAAGAAATATGATTGGCTCAAAAACGAGCTTGAAAAAGAAATGAATATTTGGGAAGAACTAAACCAAGAAAAAGAAGATTTAACAGACCAAAAACAGGCGTTTTATAATTAAGAAGATAGCACGCAGATGACACAGATTATGCAGATAATCGCAGATGAATTTGTTTAAAGTAAGATGCTATATATTTTTTAACCGCATGAAAGTATTTTTAATTATAAATAAGCTTGTTAAATTTTTTACAAAGAAACAGTTTCCCGAAGGGGAAAAATATGAATAGTTCCCAATTTTAATCGGGGGGGTGTTGATAATCAAAAAGATAGCAGCAGGGGGCAGTCTTTTGATTGAAGCATAGAATTTATTTCCCTGCGGAATTACATATAGTTTTTGTGACAATCAGATTTTATGTTATTTTTTTAGTAGTTTTGGACTACTATATGCAAATAAATGCAAAAATTAATTATTAACCCGCTTTATTCATGCAAAAACGAAGTGAATTGCATGAATTAGCGATGGATAGTGGAAAGTAAAGCGGTAAACCCCGCATTAGAAGTACCCAAATTTGGGGTTTAAAAAACACCAAAT
>Ga0164318_10000560_pt1 | contig 29172 bp, 29 predicted proteins | sample GuaBasSedimGuay9_FD_113734 | JGI IMG/M metagenome (GOLD analysis project Ga0164318, IMG submission 113734) | Subseafloor sediment microbial communities from Guaymas Basin, Gulf of California, Mexico - Guay9, Core 4571-4, 0-3 cm | ecosystem: Environmental > Aquatic > Marine > Hydrothermal vents...
CGTAAATTATAAGGAGACAGATGAAAACGTTGCTTATTTTGGTTTTTTGACAATTTTTTAAATTTTAAAAAATCAAAAATAAAAGCTATTGCTCTTGAAAAAAATAATCTTTTTTGAAGAAAATACCTTCCGATGTGCGCTAATACTTTTTTCATAATTTCTCAAGACCTCTTATTATTTTAAATCATCATCTTTAAAAAAATATTTTCTGGGTTTGAAAATAGCATGAAAATCTAAAAAGATAAAATTTTACTTCCAAAACACTTTTTTGCCTATTTTTCTTATAGAGCCAGGTAAATATAAATTTGAGCAAACTTCATATATGTCTTTTTTCAATAAAATAATTTTGTTCCTTAATCGGTCTTTTAATGAATTTTGCTTCGTTTTCTCTGCATAACACAAAGAATGAACAAATCCAATATTTTTAAAATACCTTGAACTCATGATTTCCCTCATTAATTTTTTTGGTCCCTTCCAATGAACAGTATCATGAAATGCAATAATTCCGCCATCTATTAATTTTGGAAACCATAAATCATAATCTAATTTTACCATTTCATACTCATGAGCACCATCTATAAATATAAATTCCACCGGTTTTTTAAAAGTTTTAGCTGCTGCTTCTGATGTTTTAACAATAGGAAGTATAATATCATCAATTTTTGCATTTTTTATATTTTGCTTAAACTCATCAAAAGTCCAGACACTGCTGTGTTTTTTTTTATGCTCTGGAGATCCTGTATGCGGGTCAATTGCATATATTTTTACTTTCTTTCCTGCCTTTGAGCCTTTCCCCAACCATATTGTTGATTTTCCTTTCCAGCTTCCTATTTCAACAATGACTCCTTTTCCTTTGCAGTTTTTTGCACACTCAAATAAAAATTTTCCTTCATCTATTGCAAGAAAGCCATCTATTTTTTTTGTTATTCTCTCTGCTATTTCTTTTTCATTCATGACCATATTATGTATTATAAACTAACCATTTTAAATTATTTGCTCTTTTTTACTCCTGCTAAATCAAAGAGTTTTTCCAGCTTTTTTATGTCAACTTCAATATTGTCAAACCCTTCATGCGCTGCAAAATATTTTGGTGGCTTTATGCCTTTTTCAATCATATAATAGTAGTTCAGTTCCACTATATTGCTCAGGGACCAGTAGCACACATTTACTGCATCCGGGGAAAACAACTCTATAACTTTCGTGTTCTTTCTGCAGAAGACAAGATTAGACAATCCTGCTCCATGCGGGGTAATCACGGCATCAATGCTTTTGAACAAACCAACCTGCTGAAGAAAGTCAATGTCCTCTAATTTTACGGTTACAAAACCGTATTTTCCAATGAACTCTAAAAACTCTTCTTCATTCTCGATTTTGCGTCCGCGCGCACCTGCCCGCGAAATATATATTCTTTTTGGAAATTTCTTTTTTGACGCTTTTGGCAAAAATGCGTCTCTCAAATATTGGCACGCCCATTTTGGCGGATTTCCTGAATTTCCTGCAGGAGACGGAACAATCAATTTTGAGGCGAATATGAAAGGATATTTGCATGAATTTATTATTTGCTCTTCTGGATATTCTAGCGCGGAAAGGCTTTGCTTCTGGAATCTGGTTTTGTTTTCAATATATATTTTCTCTGTCTTGATTTTTGCTTTGTTCAAAAGATGGATTCTTGGCAGAATCTCAAACAGCCAATGAAAATAGCACGACTGTTCTGAACCGGTCAGCGTCGCTACAGGACACATGTATTTTTGGATTTTTGGCAAAAATGCAGGAGATCGAAATATTGTATGCTCTCCGATATTATGTCCGATTTGCCTTGAAATTTCTTTAATCAATTTTTCGGATTTAGATATATTGGCGCCATCATTGGAAGAATATCCATTATCCATCATCAAAACGAATGCTTCCGGGGAACTTCTTTTGTATTCGCACAGGAATTTTGGATGTATCTTTTTTTCTATTGTCTTTGGCTTTGCTCTTTTGATTGTTTCTTTTGGATACACCTGAATGCAATCAAAATTTTTGCAGGAGTCAACGCCTTTTGGAACTCCGAACAATTCAAAACTGCGCGGAAAAAATCTAAGAGGAAACATAATCCCTCCAATAATTTTGTAAATGTGCTTTGCATAGGGCTTCAGATATTGTCTCAAATACATTTTTGTTTTTTTCATCGTAAATAAAGTATGTCTTGCGTCAGGAACTTTAGTTACGGCATCGCAACTAAACTGTAAAATTTCGCAAGGCGTTTAGTTTCGGCACAATCTACAACGCCGGTTGGAGGCGCAGAAAATCTCTGATATTCTCGCGAAATCCGAAGGATTTTTTCTGTAAAAAATTTTGCTCCAAATCAATGAAGCAAAATTATTTTCCTGACATTATAATTTTCTAAAATGCTCTGTTGTTTTTTCCAACCCCTCGTTGATGCCAATTTCCGGTTCCCATTTCAGAATTTTTTTTGCTTTCATTATATAAGGGCACCTTCGCACAGGATCATCTTTTGGCAGAGCAGAGTATATTATTTTTGATTGGGAGTGGGTTATTTTTATAACCCGTTCTGCTAATTCAAGCATTGTCATTTCCTCAGGATTCCCGATATTTACCGGCTCTGTATAATCAGAATTCATTAATTTAATCAATCCATCAACTGTATCTGCAATATAGCAGAAACTTCTGGTCTGTTTTCCATCCCCGTATATTGTTATGGGTATGTTTTTTAATGCCTGATTTATGAAATTTGAAACAACCCTGCCATCATCGGGGCTCATTTTAGGACCATATGTGTTGAATATTCTTGCAATTCTTGTTTCAACTCCGTATTCCCTGTTGAAATCCATCATAAGAGTCTCTCCAAGGCGTTTAGACTCATCATAGCATGACCGGATTCCTATTGAATTAACATTTCCCCAGTATTCTTCTTTTTGCGGGTGTTCTTTAGGATCCCCATAGATTTCTGATGTAGATGTAAACAAAATCCTTGATTTATGCTTTTGCGCTTCATTCAGCAAATTATAAGTTCCAACAGAATTGCTCAATGCTGTTTCAACCGGGTTCTTTTGATAAAAAACCGGCGATGCGAGCGAAGCCAGATGATATATCTGGTCAAATCCAGATAATGTTATCTTATCTATAATATTATGATTAATAATATTTATATCCTGCCCTTTTATGTTCTCCATTCTTCCAGAACTAAAATTGTCTATTACTGTCACCTTATTGCCATCTTCAATTAATCTTTTGACCAGATGGCATCCTATAAATCCTGCCCCTCCTGCTACAAGTATTTTCATCTTTCCATCGCCTCGCTCAACTCTATAAAACTCCTCATATGAACATCTTTATCGCCCATATCATATCTTTTTCCTTTAATTTTAAAAGCATATATATTTTGCCTCTTCAGCAATAATCTCAAAGCATCTGTTAATTGCACTTCGCCGCCATGGCCTGTTTTTGTTTTTTTTTAGGCATTCAAAAATTTCAGGAGTTAAAATATACCTGCCAACTATCCTAAATCAGATGGAGCTTCTTTTTGATTTGGCTTCTCCACCAAATCCTTTACTTTCAAAGCATCATCATTTTTTTCAATATCAACAATGCCGTATCTCTCAATTAAATCCAAAGGCACTCTTTCAACACAAATTACAGGAGAATTTGTTTTGTCAAAAATATCCATAAGCTGCAAAATTGCAGGTTTTTCAGACAAAACAATATCCTCTCCCCGCAAGACTGCGAATGGTTCATTTCCTATATATTTTTCTGCTGTCAGAATTGCATTTCCAAGCATTCTTTGCTTTTCCTGCCTGATGTAATGGATATGTATTTTTTTTTTGCTATTTGAACGCTTCCAGCAATTCTGCTTTGCCATTTTCTCTCAAATACAATTCAAGTTCCGGATAACTGTCAAAATAATCTTCTATTGCTCTTTTTCCTCTTGAAGTGACAATCAAAATATCCTTAATTACTGATTTGATTGTCTCTTCAACTACAAAATGAATTATGAGTTTTAGCTGTTTTGTTTTTGGATCCAATACAGGAAGCATTTCTTTTGGCATAAATTTTGTGATTGGAAGCATTCTTGTTCCAAACCCGGCTGATGGAATAACTGCTTTTTTAATTGTATTGCTCATATCTGCCAGCAAACCCCCTCGTATGTTCTTGCCTGTTTTTTTGCTTTATCAATCCTCCTTCCGTCAATGACCATCTTTCCGCTATAATCAAGTTTTTTAAATTCATCCCATTCTGTCAATATAAGAACTGCATCAGAATTCAAGACATCTTCTGCATTCGTATAAGCAATACCCGGAAATATTTTTTTGAAATTATCCATTGCTTTAGGGTCATATGCCTTTAGTTTTGCATTTTGCATAATCAATTCTTTTATAATTTTTATTGATGGCGCTTCTCTTATGTCGCCTGTATCCGGCTTAAAGGAAAGCCCGAGAACGCCTATTGTTTTATTCTTTAAATCAGGCATATGTTTTTTTAGAATTTCTATTAGTTTAAGGGGTTGTTTTTCATTGACTTCCAATGCGGTTTTTTGATTTTTGGTCGATAACCTACTTCTTCTGCCTTATGCACTAACGCGCGCACATCTTTTGGGAAGCATGAACCGCCAAAGCCAATGCCGGAATTTAAGAATTCGCGACCTATTCGCTTGTCATGATCAATTGCATCTGCAACAATATATGAATCAATATCTAATTTTTTGCATATGTTGCCCATCTCATTTGCAAAAGATATTTTTATTGCCAAAAATGCATTTGAAGCGTATTTAATCATTTCTGCGGTTTTAAGAGAAACTTGCAATACCGGGCATTTAAAATCTTTGTACAATTCTAAAAGCAAATCTCCTGATTCTTTGTCAAATTCACCAATAACAATTCTGTCCGGATTAATAAAATCCTCTATTGCTTTTCCTTCTTTTAAAAATTCCGGATTCATGCAAACGCCAAAATCCTTGCCGGCTCTTTTGCCGGAATATTCTTCTATTATAGGAATAATTATTTTTTCTGTTGTCTCCGGGACTATTGTTGATTTTGCCACAACTAAATGATAGCCATCAGTAGATTTTAATGATTTGCCAATCTCTGCAGAAGCAGACTTAATGTATTTTAAATCAATTGAGCCATCAGCATTTGATGGTGTTCCGACACAAATAAAACTAATATCCGAATTTTTTATTGCAAAATCAATATCCATTGTTGCATCCATTCTTTTTTTTTCAATATTTTTTTTCAATAAATCATCTAAACCTTGTTCATAAATTGGAGAAATGCCTTTTTTTATTTTATCAATTTTATCTTTTATTACATCAACAAAAATAATATTATGTCCTGAATTGGCAAAACAACTCCCTGTAATTAGACCGACATAGCCTGTGCCAATAATTGAGAGTTTCTTTTTATTTCATTAATTCATACCACTTGATTGTCTCTTTCAATCCTTCTTTCAGCCCTATTTTTGCCTTCCATCCAAGATTGTTTATTTTACTCACATCAAGCAGTTTTTGCGGCGTCCCGTCTGGTTTTGTCGCATCAAAAACAATATCCCCTTCGAATCCGGCAATATCTTTAATTAACTCTGCTAAATTTTTTATGCTTATATCTTCTCCAACACCAATATTTACAATCTCTGGATCATTGTAGTTGTTCATCAAAAAAAGGCACGCATCAGCAAGATCATCGACAAATAAAAATTCTCTTTTTGGATTTCCTGTACCCCACACAACAACAGAGTCCTTGTTTTCTTTTTTTGCATCGCAAAATTTCCTGATTAATGCAGGAAGCGCATGCGAATTTTTCAAATCAAAATTGTCGCCGGGACCATATAGATTAGTAGGCATTACTGAAATGAAATTAGCCCCATGCTGTTTATTATATGATTGGCACATCTTTATCCCTGCAATTTTTGCGATTGCATAAGAATCATTTGTGGGCTCGAGCTTTCCGCTCAGGAGATATTCTTCTTTTATCGGCTGCGGGCACAATTTAGGGTATATGCAGGAACTCCCTAAAAACAGCAATTTTTTCACATTGCTTTTGTATGCATTGTGAATTACATTTGCCTCAACCATTAAATTATCATAAATAAAATCTGCCGAATATGTGTCATTTGCATATATCCCTCCTACCTTTGCAGCAGCCAAAAAAACATATTCCGGCTTTTCTGTTTCAAAAAATTTTTCCACTTCTTCCTGCCTTATCAGATCAACTTCATCATGCGTTTTCAAAAGCAGATTATTATATCCTTCTGATTTTAGTCTTCTTACTATCGCAGAGCCGACAAGCCCTCTGTGCCCTGCAACATAAATTTTAGCATTTTTATTCATATTTATTCTATAATTTTCCAATATCCTCCTTTATTAGCTCCTACTCGTTTCAATAGACCTTTCTTTTTTAAACTAACAATATTATATTCTACTGTTTTTTTTGTTAGTTCTCCTTCGATTCTTATTTGCTCTTTAGAAATCCTTGAATTTTTACTAATTAGATTAAGAATAATTTGTTGATTTTTAGATAGTTTTTCTACCCCCTTTTCTACCCCCTTTTCTACTCCCTTTTCTACCCCCTTTTCTATGTCCTTATTCAAGCTAAATGCCTTAACAGTAAAATTATTTTCATCAACTAAAAATTCAAACTCTTTATTGCCGTTTTTTCTAAAAAGTTTAACTGCTCTTTTTAATCCGGAAGAATATTCTTCAATAATGCTGCACTCCCTGAAAATTTTAGCAATCAACTTATTTCTAAGATACGAGCTTCTTTTTCCTAGAATAAAATCATCTACTGTGTAGCCAGAAGGCAGACCGCCATAATTTGAAAATACAATTTCATCCTCAAATATTTTGATTGTTGCTGTTTGCCTGTAATCTCTGTGAACAACCAAATTTATAATTAATTCTCTTAATGCTTCAAGAGGATATTCCCATTTCTGGATATTTCTTGGCTGATCAACAATAAATGTCATTTTATTGATGTGTTTCTTTACAAATTCCAATATTTCATCTGCCTGCCTGATGAGATAGTTGCTGGTAATAAATTCGTCTTTTATGATTAAATTGGACTGGAAAACGCCAATCTGCACAGTTCTTTTATATGAAAATCTATCGCAAAACAACAATAATGCCGCCAATGTTGGCTTGTTGTTTGAAATAAGATTATATTTTGTTAAAAACTCATTTGCATTGGAACTTATTTTTATCTCTTTTCTTTTATTTATTATGTCAATTGCGTATTTAATTTCATCTAAATTCAAATCACCAATGGAATAATCTTCCGGAGCATAAGCATCAAAACTTGTGTTAAGGGTTTTGTTTACCTCATCAGCAATTTCAGTCGCATTCATTAAATGATTGCTGTTTTGCTTTCTAATATAATATCGTCCTTTAAAAGAAATTGGCTTTAGAGGGTGCTCTAAAACATTTGCAATTACAATATTTTCATTTTCTGCATTTTCTAAACAAAGTTTTGGTATTAAATCATGAAATGTTTTAGTTTTAATCTCATTTATCCAATGCTGAATTGTTTCTTTATTGATATTACAGCCTAAAATTTTTCCATCATCGTCAATGCCAATCAAGACATTTCCTCCATTTGCATTGGAAAAAGCAACTAATGATTTTATCACTTCATCGCTAAATTTTGGTTTAAATTCTATATTCTGGCTTTCAATTTGGTTTAGAATTTTCATTAATTCATTTTTATTCATTCTCAATATCACTTTTGACCATGAGTTTTACAAGTTCCTCGAACTTGACTTTCGGCGCCCATCCTAAAACTTTTTTTGCCTTAGTATAATCCCCAAGCAAAATGTCTGTTTCTGTCGGTCTGAAATATTTAGGGCTGACTTCAACAAGCAGTTTCCTGCTCTTTGAGTCAAATCCTTTTTCATCAACCCCTTCTCCTTTCCAGACGATATTCATCCCTGCTTCCTTGAATGCATAATAGCAGAATTCCCTAACAGTGTGGCATTCTCCTGTTGCAATTACATAATCATCCGGCTTTTCCTGCCGGAGCATAAGCCACATAGATTCTACATAGTTCGGAGCATATCCCCAGTCTCTTTTTGCATCTAAATTGCCAAGAACAATCTTGTCCTGTTTTCCTTTTAAAATATTCCCGATTGCCATGGTTATTTTTTTTGTAACAAAAGTCTTTCCGCGCCGGGGGCTTTCATGGTTGAACAAAATGCCATTGCAGGCAAAAATATTGTATGCTTCCCTGTAATTTTTGACAATCCAGTATGCAAACAATTTTGCAACAGCATAGGGGCTTCTTGGATAAAAAGGAGTATTTTCATTTTGCGGTATCTCCTGCGCTTTTCCATAAAGTTCGCTGGTTGATGCCTGATAGAATCTTGTCTTGATTCCTGTCTCCCTGATTGCATCCAGCAGCCTAAGGGTACCAAGCCCGTCAACATCAGCGCTGTATTCCGGGACATCAAAAGAAACCTTTACATGGCTCTGCGCACCAAGGTTGTAGATTTCGTCTGGTTTTATTTTTTGCAGCAGGCGGTTTAAATTGCTTGAATCAGTTAAATCGCCATAATGCAAAAAGAATTTTTTGTTATAGAGCGATTTATCTGCCATTATGTGATCTATCCTCTCTGTATTGAAAACGCTCGCGCGCCTTATGATTCCATGGACAGTGTATCCTTTTTTCAGCAGAAATTCAGACAAATATGAGCCATCCTGCCCGCTTATCCCTGTAATAAATGCTGTTTTCATATTTATTTGCTATATCGTAATTTTTTAAATGTTTATATATCGCACAGGCGCCTGATGATCCTTTCCAAAAAAGTCATGTTTAGACCGCTTTTTTTTTCCAGTGACTTAAGCAGTCTTAAATCATCTTTGTCTATGATTTTCATTTTTACCATTATGAGAAAATAGATCATTAAATAGCCTCCGAGGGCAGGAAGAAGAACGATAAGAGGAGTTACCGGAAAGAAAAATTTAACTGTAATGTATGTAAAGACAAAAGCAAGAAGGGTTGCAAGAAATCCTTTTGCATGGTTGAGGGAGAAAGGAAAAATTCCAAGGTATTTGTGTATGAAAAATAGGCAGAGCCCATTTATAAAGATGATGGAGACAGCTGTTGCAGCAGCAGCGCCTGTAATTCCAAAGACAGGAATCAATAGGTAATTCAAAATGACATTCAATATAGTTCCGGCAGTTGTAATTGCCAGAAGAATATTTTGCTTTTTTATTGCTGTGAGCCCTGAGGCAGATAATCCTGCTACAGTTGAAACAAAATACCCGATTGCAAGAATTGACAATGCCATTGCCCCTCTGGTATAATCTTTGCCCCACAAAAAATTAAGAATAGCATCAGGGAAAAAAACAAGCACAAAAACAATCGGAAGCGCGAAAAGGAATATCCATTTTACGGTTGTAGAAAATATTTTCTCCATTTCTGCAAATTTCTTTTTGCTGTAATTTTCAATAAACAAAGGATAAAATAATGTCGTAAAGCAGGCAGCAATGGAAAGCAATTGAGCTGTAGGAAGTGCGGCGTTGTAAATCCCTGTCTCTGCGAGTCCCCTGAAATACCCAATCATCATCGTATCTGTATATGTAAGAAAAACCGCAACAAAACCCGTAAGCATCAGCGGTATAGAGTAAGTGATTAATTCCAAGTAATGACACTTTGCTTTTTCCTTTAGTATAATTCCGTAATCTGTCTTGAAAAATAAAAAATAGGCGCTTAAACTAAAGGTACCGACAATGGCGATAAAATAACCAAGGATTGCGGCAAGCGCAGTATAGCCAACATATATAAATGCAATTGTTGCAATGATTTTCATAATTCCTTCTGCTACATTCTTTGTAATAGCATTATAGTCTGCCCTTAATTTTACATTTAGGAGGGCTAAAAAATGACTGCTAAAAACTGAAAATGGAAGGGTTGCAGCAACAATATAAACAGGCCAGATCATGGAGCTGTCATGAAAGAAATATTTCGCAATGGTTTTTGCAAAAAATACGAGAACAGAGCAGATAAACAGAGATGATGCTATGTTTATTGAAAATACAGACAATAGCACGCCTTTTGCATCTGCGTATTTTTTTCTCGCAAAGTAAAATGAAGTGTATCTTACAAGTCCGCCTCCAAATCCAAGAACAGCAAACACAGTTGCGATTCCCAAAAGCGCAAGAGCAATAGAAAGTATACCATAAGCTTCCTGCCCGATATAGCGGGCAATCAGAACACGCCACAGATAAGTAATTGGCTTCGAGATAACCATCCCGGCAAATACAAACATCGCCCCCTTGGCTATAGTTTTTGTATTTTCATCCATATTTCATTTACGAACAAAGGATTATAAATTTACTCTCATATTATGTACATTATGAAAACCAAATACATAACCAGTGAATCAGTAACAGAGGGGCATCCTGACAAAATATGCGACCAGATATCTGATGCTGTCCTGGATGAAGTTTTAAGGAATGACAAAAACGGCAGGGTTGCCTGCGAGGTATTTGCAGCAAAGGGCATGATAATTGTCGGTGGAGAAATTACAACAACAACATATGTTGACTTGGATGTTTTAGTGAGAAATAAATTGAGGGAAATAGGATATACTTCTTCTCTTTACAACATGGATTGCAATACATGCGGCATAATAGATATTATCGGAAAGCAGTCGCCGGATATTTCCCAGGGCGTTGATACAGGCGGTGCAGGGGACCAAGGAATAATGACAGGATATGCCTGCAATGAAACGCCTGAACTGATGCCCCTCCCGATAATGATGGCGCATAGTCTATCAAGGCAGCTAACAAAGATAAGAAAAGAAAATATCTTGGACTACCTTGGACCTGACGGAAAGACGCAGGTAACAGTTAAATACGAGGACGACAAACCAATGGAGATTACAAATATAGTTATCTCAACACAGCATACAGAAAAAATACTGGACAAAGAGGACAATTCAAAAATAACAGGCAAAGCAAGAAAAGAAATTATTGACGCAGTCATCGGACCGGTTATCCCAAAAAATTTGATTGGCATAGATACGAAATACCATATAAACCCCACAGGGAGATTTTTGCTTGGAGGACCCGCGGCAGATACTGGTCTTACAGGACGGAAAATAATTGTAGATACTTATGGCGGCGTGGTGGCTCACGGCGGCGGATGCTTTAGCGGAAAAGACCCTACAAAAGTAGACAGGTCGGGGGCATACATGGCAAGGTACATTGCAAAAAACATAGTTGCTTCAGGGCTGGCAGGCAAGTGCCTGGTGCAGGTTGCATATATTATTGGTGTGGCAGAGCCGGTTTCTGTCATGGTTGACACATTCGGGACTTCAGAGTATTCATCTTCTCAATTTTCAAAACTTATAAGAGACAATTTTAAATTGACCCCAAAAGGAATCATAGACATGCTTGATTTGATGCAGCCAAGATACTCTCCAACATCATGCTACGGTCATATGGGAAGAAATGAAAAAGAGTTTACCTGGGAAAAAACAGATTTAGCTCAAATGCTGTCAAAATCAATATAATGATATGGAAAAGGAAAAATATATAATTAACGAAGTCATAAGGATTTCCCCTTTGCGAGTCGGTGCGTTGATTGGAAAAGGAGGGTCATTCAAAAGGCAGATGGAAGAACAGCTGGATGCAAAGCTGGTAATTGACGGCAAGGACGGGACAGTGATGTGCTTCATGAATGATTATGATGCCTACCGAAAATTGACAGATATTGTAATGGCAATTTCAAGAGGGTTTTCAAGCGATGTTGCAAGCGTGCTTCTAAAGAACGATTTTATTTTTCACCAGATAAAGCTGGGTAAAAACAAAACGCAGAATGTGAGGCAAAAAGCAAGGATTATAGGCACAGATGGAAAAACAAAAAAAAACATGGAATTAATCACATCCACAAAAATCAGCATTTACGGTAAATCAATAAGCATAGTTGGCAGGGGCAATGATGTTATATTATGCCATCGGGCAATAAGGGATATATTGAATGGCGCAAAGCAAAATGTAGTTCTCTCTGTCCTGAAAAGAAAGAAAGAGGAAGAAATAAGCAATTAACAACAACAGAATTATGCATCTGGAGCATCCACTTCTAAAAAAAGACAAGATAGAAAAAAGGTATTATCAGGAATCTATAATCAATTCATGCAAGGATAAGAATTCCCTTGTTGTGCTGCCTACAGGGATAGGCAAGACAATAATTGCAATAGGTCTGATTGCCCAGAGACTCGAAAAATTCCCTGACAAAAAAGTTCTTGTACTTGCCCCGACAAAGCCATTGGCAGAGCAGCACAAAAAAAGCCTTGAAGATCTTCTTGAGTACGATATGAATAAAATCTGCCTTTTGACAGGACTGAAAAGCCCTGAAAAAAGGAAGGAAGATTACGAATCGCACCAGATTATAATTGCGACGCCGCAGGTAATACAAAATGACATAATAAAAAGCGTTGTTAGTCTGGATGATTATTCAATACTTATTTTTGACGAGGCGCATCGCGCGACAGGGAACTATGCTTATACATTCATCGCAAAGAGATTTCTTTCAGGAAATACAAAAGATAAGATTTTGACTGCCCTTACTGCTTCTCCGGGTTCAAATGCAGAAAAGATAAACGAGTTGTGCGCAACGCTGTTTATTGAAAATATAGAGATACGAAAAGAAAATGATCCGGACATAAAACCATATATCCAGAAAATAGAAAAAAAATGGATTTACGTTGAATTGCCTGACCAGTATAAAACCGCATCTTCCCTGCTCGGGAAAGCAAGGGAAAAATTGACGAAGCCCCTCCAAAAAGCAAAGATAATATCTGACTCAAAGCCGTCTAAGAAACAGTTGTTGATGCTCCAAAGAGAAATGATGGAAAAGATAAGGAATGACAAGAATCCGCTTTATTTTACTTATGTCTCTGCCCTGTCTTCATTGATTAAGCTGAACTACCTTGATGAAATTTTGACGACGCAGGGAGCAATCGGCGCGAAAAAATACTCTGATAAATTAAAGGTGGAGCAGACAAAGGCAGCAAAATCCCTTTTCAATAACCCTGATTTTGCAAAGGCATTGATTCATGTAGAAAAGCTTTCTGAAGCAGGAGTGCTGCACCCAAAGATGAAGGAAATATATGACATTCTAAAAGAGCAGATTAGCGAAAACAGGAAAGCGATTGTTTTTACCCAGTATGTAAATACTGTGGACCAGTTATATGATTATCTGTCTTCCGGGAATGACAGCAAAATAAAGCCGATAAGATTCATCGGACAGCGCGCTTCAAACACGCAGAAACAGCAGAGAGAGACATTGGATAAATTTCGTGATGGAAAATACAATGTGCTTGTTTCAACATCTGTCGGAGAGGAGGGACTGGACATTCCAAAAGTGGATACAGTCCTTTTTTACGAACCAATCCCGTCTGAAATAAGGACAATACAGCGAAGGGGCAGAACAGGGCGGAAGAAAATAGGCAGGCTCTACATCTTAATAACAAAAAACACGATTGATGAAGCATATTTCTGGTCATCAAAGGCAAAAGAAAAAAAGATGCACAAAACACTTAAGGATTTGAAAAATGCATTTGAGGCAAACGGAGTAGTAAAAGAAGGAAGGAAAAAAAGCACTCTTATGAATTACTACAGCGGGGAAAAAAATATAACTCTTGTTGCTGACGTAAGGGAAATTGAAGTCAACAAGAGACTCTCTGAACTGACAGATGAAAACAACCTGCACCTTGATGTAAACCAGCTCAAGGTCGCGGATTTTATTTTGTCAGACAGGGTTGGAGTAGAGAGAAAGACACAGGATGACTTTATTGATTCAATTATAGACAAAAGGCTGTTCGTGCAGTTAAGCGCTCTTTCTTCTTCTTTTTTGCGCCCTGTATTGGTAATAGAGGGAGTTGAAGGAAATATGTTTGATTTAAAATACAGCCGCAACATAAATCCCTCTGCAGTTTTTGGGGCAATAAATTCTATCTTAATAGATTTCCGCATCCCTGTTTATTTTACAAAAAATATTGACCAGACATGCAGGCTGCTTATCAATCTTGCAGAACGTGAGCAAGCTGAAAAAAATAGGACTATCCAGTTCTCATACAGCAAAAAAAGCAGCTCCAATGAGGAGATTCAGGAGCAGATAATATCTTCTTTCCCCAGAATCAACAAAAATCTCAGCCTAAAACTGCTTGACAAATTCAAGAGTGTAAAAAATATTATGACAGCTTCTTTAGATGAACTTGTGGATGTAGAAAGCATCGGAACATTAAGAGCAATGAAAATAAAGGAAGTATGCGACTGGGAGAGAAAATGAACTTTCGAAAGGTATAAAAACGTTAATTGACTAAATAATTATGTTTTTTTCAAAGAAGAGCAGAAAGGCTCAGACCGAAATCGTATCATATTTAATAGTTGCGGGGATACTAGTATTTTCAACAGGCATTGCATATATGTGGGGTGCTCCCATAATAGAGAAAAGTTCAAGCAATTCCAAGATAAAAATGGCTCAAACGCAGTTGATTAAAATTGATGAAAAGATATCAAACATATTGCTCAACGGAGGTCAGAGCAACATAGTACTGAATATAGACGGCGAGTTGAAGATTGATGCAGATTCCAACAGCATTTACTGTTCTTTTGAAATTCCATCCTCCCATGTGACGTCAGAGGATTGGATTCCTGTATCTGCCTCAAACATGTGGGGCGTCAGCGGAACTGAAGAGGAGTCGGGAGCAGGAAGATTGGGAAAGGATGATCCTGGTGTTTTGGTTGTGCGCTCTGCATATACAGGAGATTCATATTTTATTACTTTCAGGCTCGCCTATCGTGAACTCGATGACCTGACGACAACAGGCGGTAAAAAAGTAAATCTTAAGTTGACCGGAAACAACCTTGCATCCGGGAAAACCACTTTATTCATAAAAAAAGGAACTCCTTATATAAATGGTTCGGCCATATATGGCGGGGACCTTATCGTAGTTCCAATAGAATTGGTGCTGAAATAAATTAATCTTATTTTTTCTTTTTCGGCAATTCTGTTATATCTATTTCATACTTGCCTTCTCCTATTTTTATCACAAGAGGCGTTTGATTGAAAAGATTGACTAAATCCAATTCATATTTTCCCGGGGACAGGATTCGTATTGCTTCGATGCTCAGCACGAGAATCTTGTTTTTTTTATGGCCCAAAATAGAGCGAACATCTTTTTCCATTTCCCTAACCTGCTTTTTTGTGAGATTTGCAGTTATCCTTTGCGCTTTTTCTTCTCCATCTTCATTTACATAAAAAAAGAATTTTGCGCCGCATTCATCGCAGCCATTCATTAAGTAGTCTGCATTATCCGGATGCAGCTTTCCGCATTTTACACATTTATGAGGCATTCAATCACCATTTCTTTTTTTTGTTAAACTTTTTTTCATATATTTCCCTGAACAATCCGTCGTTTTTTTCAACATCAACAAGGAAATTCTTGAACAGGATATTTCTTCCGATTATTACAGGGCAGGTCATATTGGCCCTGTCTTCAATATTGGCTTCTACATCAAAGGAACTGCCTTTTAGTTCTATAGTTGTATCTATTACCGGACGCCGCATAAATTCATCAGCAGAGGACTTTGATTTAATTTTTATGTGCCTCTTGATTTTTTCAAAGCCGATTTCGTCTGCTATTTTTTTGTCAATAGATGTGTATGTTGCTCCTGTATCGATTATAGCAATCACTTTTTTGCTTTTTTTTGTCCCTTTTACAATTATTGTTTCTACGCAACCAATAATTCTTTTTTCCCCGTGATTTTCTCCCATATTTTCAATCTAATTTTAAGTTAAAAAGTCCCATGCACCGTTGTTGTAGTGGGTTTGTTAAATTTTAGTCTCAATTCATTTACAGGCCACATTATTATCCCTGCAGATAACGCAGTTGTGAACTGCATAACGCCAAAAGCTGTCAGAAACATTACAGGCACTACCCCCAATGAATATAATGCAAAAGTGCAGCCAAACAAGAATACGCTCTTGAAAACGCTTCCATAGATTACCGCAGAGAGGAAATGCTTTTTATGTTTCAGGTGAACTGCTTTTATTGAAAATACAAAAATTGCATTGCCGATCCAGATAAATGGCAGCATATAGAATAAATAGACTGTAAGGGACCCAAATAAAAATCCCTTTGACAGGATTCCTGCGCTTGGAAGCACAAGCAGGGGAATTAATTTTTTCCATCCTTTTATATAAAGAGCGCTGCAAACCAGCATTGAATTTACGAGAACCCCGGTAAATATCTGCGGATGCGCAAAAAATATAGGGGTAAAATAAGCAAGGGCAGAGTAAAAACCAAATTCAGCAATATTTCTTGCTTTTGACTGGTATATTCCGAGTTTCAGGTTAGAAATATCTGCAATTTGATCTGCCATTCCTTTGAAAGTTAAGTTCATAGTAGTTTTTATTGTCTCAATTATTTATATGTTTTGTTTTTTAGTTTAATCCCATCGCGAATATAATTCCTGCTCTTCTTATTCTTTATTTTTCCTATCATATTAATAGAATTTTCCCCGATTATTTTCCTGAATTCATTGTCATTTTCAAATATCTTTACAACAGATAGGAGAGAATATACTCCTCTTAATTCCATTGGGTGTTTTGCGCCGCTTACAACAACAAGAGGGGATTTTGCCTTTCTGAAAATCTTAAGGTCGTTTTTCACAAAGTTCAGGTAATTGGCTCTTTTTGTCCTGTAGAGAGAAATAAGGTCAGAAAACAGAATCGTGTTTGCAACATTGTTTTTTCTGCATAAATCAGCCATTATTTTGTCAAAATATCCGTCCTTTCCAAGATTCGGGTCAAGAGTATAGTTTCTTATAAGCAGGTCAATGCTTTTGCTTTCGCAAATTGCCCTTTGCGATTCGGGAGTAAGAGCTTTTGCTGCAATTATATCTGCCATATTCCTGAACATCCCTGCTTTCTGGATTAGTTTCCCCTTTTTTCCCTCGCATAATATTATCCCAAAAAACAGTTCCAGTTCTGTTTTTTTCTTTGCTTTTTCAACCAATGCTTTTGCTTTTTCAGCTTCCTTTATATTCTCTGCCTCAAAGCAGAAACACAATCCTGCAAGATTAAGCTTCTCTCCGATTTTTGCAAATTCATTGAGCTCTGCTTCATTATTCTTTTTTGGAAAAACAGCAAGATCATAGATTTTGTCCATAAACGATTTAGAAAAGTAATTATTTAAAATTATACTGGGTAAAATAGTATAAATGGTCTGGTGGTTAGTTTGAGTTAACGCGGAAACTTTTCAGAAAAAATCCTGTAAAAGCAGGATTTTTATGCTGTAAATAAATTAAAAAAGATACATGCATTTTATTTACGATGCAAAAAAGTTTCATCAAAAAGCATATAACCTCTCTCTGACAAAATAGGAGAGGCTATCCCTAATAAAAACACAAAAACGGTCTGGTGGCTCAGTTTGGTTAGAGCGCTGCGCTGATAACGCAGATGTCGTGAGTTCAAGTCTCACTCAGACCATATAGGGTGTTTTTATGGAAGAATGTGAAATTTGCGGCAGAAGATGTGAAGAATTGAACAAGTGCGAGATTGAAGGGAGTGTGATGTATGTTTGCCCAAATTGCGCCAAAATGGGGACTGTAATAAAAGAAGAGCCAAAAAGTAAGGCTTATGTCCTTGAAGAACAACCAGAAGAGGAAGTTGACTTGTTGAATGATGCCAGAGACGAGTTTGTTGACGGATTCAATTTGACGATTCAGAAAAATCGCCAGCGGCAGAATCTTACGATAAAGGATCTTGCCGAAAAGCTCAATATAAAAGAAAGCATAATGAAAAAAATTGAGCACGGAGAAATTGTGCCGGACGGTACGACAAAAAACAAGCTCGAGAGATTTTTCAGAATAAAATTGACAAGGGTTAATCCTGCAGAATAAGTGTAATGGATAACCTTGCGCGAACCATAGGTTATATTTTTAAATCTGCAAGATTATCCGCAGATGCGAGAATATCAGAGATTTTCTGCACATTCAATTTTATTGAAGGACATACAGAAAATCATAGTACCGTTAAGATCCACAAGATTCTTGCGATTAGCAGAAGATTAAACTAAAAAAATCTCGTGGAAAGTTTCCTGTGGGTCTGTGCTTTTTTGTGAATTACTTCTCAAGAATATGCACAACAGCTGTTGCGCCGCTTCCGCCTACGTTGTGCGTCATTCCAACTTCAGCATCATTTACCTGCCGTTTTCCGCAGGTTCCGTTCAATTGCTCCACAACTTCAACAATCTGCTTGATTCCTGTAGCGCCGACAGGATGTCCGCATGCCTTCAGTCCGCCGGAAGAATTTATTGTTACATCTCCTTGATTTAGAGTAGTTTCCTTGTTGAAAGTTGCTTCTGCTCCTTTTCCTTTTTCAAAAAAGCCCAAATCCTCTATTGCAAGAATTTCTGCTATTGTGAAGCAGTCATGGACTTCGCACAAATCAATGTCTTTGATGGTTTTGCCGGCTTGAGCCAGCGCCTTTTTTCCTGCCATAACAGTTGCATTTAATGTTGTCAGGCTTTTCCTGTTGTGAAGAGCCAAAGTATCCTGCGCCTGCGATGAGGCAGTAATGTAGACAGGCGAGTCGGTGTATTGTTTTGCTGTTTTTTCATCTGCAATTATTACTGCCGCTGCTCCGTCAGTAATTGGAGAGCAGTCGAATAAAGTAAGTGGATCTGCCACCATAGTCGCATTCATTACAGTGTCGAGCGTGATTTCTCTCGGATACTGGGCAGTCGGGTTCATTGAAGCATGATAATGGTTTTTTACAGCAGCATATGATATATATTCTTTTTTTACCCCAAACTCATGCATGTATCTTTGCGCCATGAGAGCGTAAAGCGAAGGGAATGTAGCGCCTACTTCTCCTTCCCATTCTTCATCTCCTGCGCCCATAAGTCCTGTTGTGACATGGGCTGTTGAAAGGTCTGTCATCTTTTCTGCGCCACCTATCAATGCAATCTTTGATTCACCGGAAAGTATTGAATTTATGCCGCATCTAAGAGCAAGGGCACCGGAAGCGCATGCGCCTTCAATGCGGGTTGATGGAATAGTTACTCCTATTTTATCTGCTATAAAAGCACCTAAGTGGTCCTGTCCGGTAAATCTCCCGGCGCTCATGTTTCCTATGAACATGGAGTCTAAATCTTTGCTTGATATTCCTGCCTCTGTTATTGCTCCAATTCCTGCCTCAAATGCCAGATCAGAAAGGTTCTTATCCCAATGTTCGCCAAATTTTGTTATTCCCGTTCCTATTATTGCAACTTTCATATTATATCTTAATGAATTAGATTTAAATAATTAAACATTGCTTGTTTTGTAAATATTAAAGCAAATAAAAAATTATCTTGGTGATTGCTATGTCAAAAATTAATTATATAAATCAACTGGAAAAGCTGGAAAAAATCAATCTAAAACAAAATATTGAATTTATGGGCTTTTATATAGACTGAATCAAAGCAACACCTAATAATAAATAGAGCAGGCAGCAGGCAAATATTATACATTCTATTTTGGAGCTGAAAAAAAGAAAAAAAAACAGATTTATATAATTTAATGCTCTTTAATTCCATGAGTTTTAAGAATAAACTGAAAAAAATAAAAAATAAACTAGGGAAAAAGAAATCTGTCTTTTCCATGGATTATTTAAGCAATGAAGAAAAGACAGGGGTAATTACAGGGCTTGTTCTTCTTGGTGCGGCGGCGGGTTATTTGCTTTCCTCTTCATCAGAGGCAGAGGCGTGCTGTGTTTCGGGATGGAACAATGCTGCAACGCCAACAGGGAAAAATACTCATAATCAGGGATGGAGCAACTGGGGTAGTTGGGGGAGCTGGTCTAATTGGTGCCGATGGTCGCAGCACAGTAACTGTACTTAAACATTATGTTCACAAAATCATATTGTGCTTTAGGATATAGATGCAATAATAATTGTCTTATTTGTGTTGTCGATGCTGCTTTTAATAAAGACAAAAATATGACAACAAAACAGGTTTTGGAATTTTATGACAAAGAACTGGAGAAAAACAAAAACATAGACACCATTGAATTTTCCGGGGGAGAGCCAACTATCAGGAAAGATTTTTTATATTTGGTAAATACAATCGCATCCAAATACCCTTATCTTTCTTTTTGCCTGCTTACAAACGGAAGAAACTTCTGCAATTTTGCATTTGCGCAGGAATTTTCAAAATATAATGTCGTTAATGTCATTACAGCACTGCATCATTATATAGAAGATGAGCATGATAAGCAGACACAGGCAAATGGAAGTTTCAGGCAAACATGCATGGGCATAAAAAACCTGTCCGAACTTGATGTCCCTGTAACAGTGAAAATAATAGTCACAAAACTAAACTATAAGGCAATGCCTCAGATGGTGGAATTTGTTGCAAGAAATTTTCCATTGGTTAAAAACATGTCAATAAATGGTCTTGATATTAGGGCAAGAGCAGAGCAATTCAAGGATGAAGTTGCCGTTTCTTTTACCAAATACATCCCTTATGTGCACAAGGCGATAGATACTGCAAATAAATACAACATCAATATGGTGTTATATTCTATCCCATTGTGCGTCCTTGATGGCAAATACAGAAAATATGCCGGAGAGCAGCCGGATATAATTTCATTGTACAAATCCCCTGGAGCGCGGGTCCAAAATAAGACTGAAGATCACGGCTATGTGAAGGAATGTTATAATTGCGAGATAAGCAAAGGATGTTATGGGACATGGTTTAGCTATTATGATGTATTTGGGACAGGTGAACTGAATCAAAAAATAACAGCAGACCAGAGAACCATTGTTTTCAATGTTTGCGGGGTATGCAACAATGACTGCCTCTTTTGCTCAGAAGAGGGAAGCCAACCATTGAAGGATGAGAGTCTTGAGAAACTAAAGGAAAAAATTGATTTGCTGAAGATAAAAAAGAAAGAATCTATTGTTTTGATGGGAGGAGAGCCAACGATGTTTAGGGATATAATCAAGTTAGTGAAGCATATTTCCGGCTTTACGGAAAATATATCTATGACCACAAACGGGAGAAAACTTCAGGACAGGCAATTTGCAAAAAACATAGCATCTGCCGGGGTAAATCATTTTTGCGTAGATATTCACGGATCAAGAGAACTTCATAATAAAATCACCCAGAGAAAAGAGAGTTTTGATCAGACAATGAAAGGAATTGAAAATTTGCTTGCAGACAATTGCGCTGTTAGTGTAAAAGTAATTATGCATAAAATGAATTATAAATATCTGAAAAGCATTGCAGAACTCATTTATAAAAAATTTTCAAACAAGACAGATATTATCTTTAGTTTCATAAGCATAAACGGCAGTGCAATAAAAAACAGGAAAAAACTTTCTGTTTCTGCAAGCAAAATTGCGCCATACCTTGATTCTGCGATAGATTTTTTAAAATCAAAAGAGATGACATGCAGGCTGGATATGTTTCCCTTGTGCGTTTTGAAGAATTGGAAGGAGATGGCCTCTGTGAGAGAAAAGACGATACATCTGGATGAAAAAAGAGAGAGTGAAGAAGCTGCGAACAACAGTATTTGCAAGACATGCGCTTTATATAAAAAAACATGCGATGGCGTATGGGCAAGCTATATAAAAGAATACGGCATAAGTGAATTTATCCCTCATTAATAATATGGAACCAGTATTAGGAGAATATTTTGGACGAAGAATAGACAAAAACAAGTATCTGGTGTCTACGCGATGCGGTACTTCTTTGCTGTTGAATGAAAAAGATTATCGCGCATTGAATAATGGGCAGTACAAGAATAACAAAAAATTAACTGACCGGCTTGTTGAAAGCAAGGTTTTATTGACAAAGAAAGGAATTAAAGAATTTATTTACCGGCTCAAAGTGCAGTATGTCCAGGACAAAGCAGTTTATATGAATTGCATTGTCAATCTCACCCACCGATGCAATTTAAATTGTTCATACTGCCATGCAAATGCCGGCACAGTAGATGAAAAGCATATGGATATGGCTGATGAGACTATAGAAGAATATCTTGATTTTATCATGAATCTCCCTCATAAAAACATAACTCTAGAATTTCAGGGAGGGGAACCTCTTCTGAGGTTTGACAAAATAAAGTACCTTCTGGAAGAATTCAACAACAGGAAAAAGAAATACAACAAGGAACTTGCAAGTGCAACAATTGTATCCAATCTGACACTGATGAACAAGGATATTGCTGATTATATCTTAAAAAACAAGATAAGAATTTCTTCTTCTCTGGATGGTCCTAAAGAATTACATGATTTTCAGAGGAGCGATGCAAATGGTAAAGGAAGCTATGACCATGTGATTTACTGGTACAACTATTTTACCAAACACAACAGGATTGTAGGCACTATGCCAACAATTACAAAAAAATCTATTGAATTCGGGGCGAAGGCGATTATCGATGAATATGTAAGACATGGAAGAAACGCGATTTATCTGCGTTCAGTAAATGAACTGGGCAGAGTCAGGAAAAATAAGCGCCTGTCTCCTACAAAGGAAGAATTCACGCAATTTTTGATAGATGCTTTTGATTATTGCATTTATTTGCTTGACAAAAAAAATTATCTGATGGCTGAAAGAAATATCACTGCTTTTGTAAAAAATATACTTTTTCCAGTAAGGCAATATATGTGTATGAGGAGACCGTGTGGTGCTGCATTGACCCAGGTTTCTGTCACGCCGAATGGAGATATATATCCATGTGACATTGCAAGGAGCATACCTGCATTAAAGATAGGGAATGTAAAGACGAGCAATTTTAGTGAAATCATATTAAATACTCTTGATTTGCGCACACTGACGCAGGAAGTCCAGCCATTGTGCGATACATGTGCTTACAACAATTTTTGCGGTAATTGCGCTGTTGTAACTTACGCAAAATATAATAGTTTTATTGCCAAGACGCCACAGGATTTTGACTGCTATGTCAATAGGCATATACTTGATTACATATTCAATAAGATGGATGATAAAAAATATAAAAAATACTATGAAGCTGTATTGAAGACAGAAGAATAGATGTTTATTGTGATATAATTATGATTTCCCCTGCATTGTTTGTCCTTGCAAAAGCAGTTTTTATTTGCATCCTTCTCGTTTTTTTAAACGTAGTCGGCAGAAAAACAGCAACCCTTTATTTTGCCGGAGTCATGGCTTTGTTTTTTTTAAAAGGAAATTTCTACATTGCAGAAACAGTGCTTAAAAACACAGTGATTTTATATTTTGTCTTTGTATTTGTTTATGCTATTGCTAAAAAAACAGTTTTGAGAAAAGAAGAAGAACAGGTAAAGTATCCCGGAAAGAACAGGAAGCAGCTAGAATCTTATCTTCTTTTTTTTCTTGCGATGTTTTTTTACAATTCTGTTTTGATTATATTATTCGAAAGCCAAAAGGTGTCCTTTCTTTTGTCTGCTGTTTTTTTCTTTTTTATTGAGGTTCTTTCACAAAGGCTCTCCCGGAATAAAATAATGAAACTTTTTGGCGCCAATAAAATTTTATTCTATTTCTTGGCAGATATTTATTTTTTTGCTGCCAATTATTCTATGGGTTCGCTGGATAATGCCCTAATATTGCTGTTTCTTTTGTTTGCCTTCAATATTATAACAGATTCTTTTGCCATCTGGTGCCCGACAGGAGAACTGCTTGTTGGCATGATACCTGCAGAGTTTGTAGTTAAAAAGAACAGGAAACTTGTCAAGCAAAATATTCCCCTATTCATAAATTCAATTTTTCGCCAGAAAATAATGAACAATTATTTTGAGAAAAAAGAAATGATATCTCCATTCAGGCCTTTGACCTGTAGGGACATTGACAAATTAAAGGCAAGCGAAATAGAAACACTGAAAATTCAAAAGACAATTAATTTGTCGATTTTTGTGATTTTCGGAATTGCTCTTTCTTATTTGCTTTTCTAATTGTTTACATTTACATTGATGCTGTCTGTTATAGTTTTGCCGTCCTTTGTGAATGTAGCTGCGATGGTATAAGGAGGAGGGCTGTTTGGCTCTCCACTCGTATCCCATGAAGAAGTTGCTGTATATCTTGCCTCTGTATGATCCAGAAAAGGAAAAGACGGACTTATTGTTTCAGAAAAAGAGCCGGCAGCAACATCAACCGTCTCAGCAGTTATGTCGCTTGGGCACTTCTTTACTTCCACTACTATTGTCTGCATTCCTGAAACAACTCCTGTAGGAGGGCTTGTTATTTCAATTTCACAGGCTGTTTTCGTTCTGAAGGAGATACTTAAATTTTGTTGGTCTATTGAATCTTCAGCCGTCATTAGATAGAAGTGGGCAGGATTGCTGTCAGGATAGCGCGTATCTGGGGCAAGACTAACGAAGCTGAAGGTATATGTTCCCAATGGAGATTCAACAGGAACAATACCAGTATCTGTGATATTATCGGACTCCAAAAGATGCATAACCAATCCATCTGTGCTGTCCTTGTTCATGACAGCAATGATATTTGCTGTTGTGTCTGTCAAATCAAAAGTGACGCTTTTAAAATCAATAATGGAATAGCCATTGCTCAAAGATATTGTAATGCTATCCTGTATTGTATTTGTATTTTTTGTAAATTCTGCTATTATATTATAATTTCCGTCCAATGGTATTGTTGAAGAGTCCCAGTTCAATAAATACGTTGCTGTCAGCCCGTCTGCTACTTCTTCACGTACAACAGAGTAGTCGGTATCCAAATGAAATACAACCGTTTCCCCGGCAAAAATGTTGCCTATTTCCGAAGGGCAGGTTACAGTTACAGCAAGATTTATGTTTCCTGTATGTGGTCCTGAGCCATCAGCAGGTGAAGTTATGTCTATTGTACAGGAAGGAGGGGGGCTAACTGTTTCCGCTGTTTTGAAAAAGCCAGTATAAGGAGAATTTGATGCTCCAAGGATTGTTATCGTGTAAGTATATGTTTCATTATCAGCAAGACCTCCGACAATTTGACTAAATACTGTGTTTAGAGGGTAAGAATTAATGAACACGAGACTACCTGCTGAATCCCATACCTGAAGCGTTGCCGTGGCACCCTTTGTTGATTTCCAGCTGATTGTTGCAGAAGTGTTGGTTATCCCGGTCACGGACATGTCTGTAATTATCAGTGGCGTGTTTACATCCGGTATTGCGGAGCCGGGAGTCAGAGGATTGCCGTAAGGATTTGCGCTGCTGATGGACGTAAATGTCATGCAGTTATATCCATTGCAGCAATTGTCATCCACTTTGTCTATTTCCACAAAGAAGTTCATGGTTGGGTCTTGTTTAGCCCCTGTTGAATCAGTTATATTGTATCTTTTGTCTGTAATTTGAACAAGGACAGGAATATTTTTCACAACGTATCTATGCGCATAGCGGTAATTGCATTGGTTGTATTTTTTGTTTTGCCATGATGCATAATGAGTGCAACCCCGGTCATGATCACGTCCGCATAGACCGTGCTGGGCACAGGTACTCCAGTAGCTGTCTGTGTGGGCAATATTGTTGTTTGTATTGCTTTCAACAGAACTTGAACAGCTAATGAAACGATTTGTGTTTCCTGTGCCTCCGGTTAATTGATTTGCATCCAACAAATTTCTTGGCGTCCTGATATTAAAGAATATTCCTTTTGGATTATAAATTCCATTTAAATCAGAAGTTAAGTCTGAAAGGGCATTATCTATTTTGTTGTATATATTCTCTTTTGAATATTGCGGGGTGGTATCCGTTACAAGGCAAGGAGGTTTTCCACAGACAGTCCTCCCATCATGTGAATAATAATCACTAAGGGTTTCCAGTTCTCTCCAAATCCTCGCCTTAACCAATTCATCAATATTATTCACAAACCAAACCCCTATATCATATAAATACCAGTAGCGGACATAAATGTCCTCTCCAACAAATCCCCTGCTTCTCAACTCAACTGCATTTATTGAGGCATCAAACGGATTAATCATTGTCGCAACTATGCCTTTATCATCACTCGCCCACATAAGTGCAGATATTGGGCTATCATAAGAAATAGTTTTCCTTGAAAAAGAGCCTGAAAAATCTGGAATTGATATTTTTATATCTTCATCTGCATTTATGCCTAATTCTGTTTTCAGATTGGCTACAGGGTCAGTAAAATGGCTTGTCAATAATGCATCTGGGCCTAAAACAACACTGCTATTGTATATTGAAACTGCAATTTGCTTTATTTTGGCAACTTCATCAATATTGCCTTCTGTGTCATTGCCGATAATGCGCACTTCCACATTGCTTGTTGATTTTATAAAACTGTCATTGAGGAAATTTATTTTATATATCCCGTCTTTTTTATCATCTTCAATAAAATAAGTAGCATACCTGTCGTCCTGCTTAAAAGTAATATTAACAGTTCCCTGCTGCAAAAACAAAATATGCATAATCAAAGACAAATTATATACTTTAGCAGAGACATCTCTTAAATATTGCTCATGCTGGGCATTATTGAGGAGGGTAAATGTAATATCATTGGCTATGATATCTTTGTCGAGGTAATATATGAATGGCACTCTTTTTACTATTTTGTTGTCTCCTGCAACAGCCCAGTACAGGACATTTTTCCCTGTAATTGAATCAACAGTCGTATTCATTGTAGGGCAGAAAGAGTAAGGATTTGCAGCAGCAGCACTTATATTTTGCTCTGTAACCCCGCCATAAGTTGCCAGCTCATCAGCAGTTTTCATAGTCCCCCAGAACAACGCAGTTTTTTCAAATGCCTGCTTTATTAGCTGTATGTTTTCATTTGCGGTTTGAGCATAATAATTTATTGATTTTTGCTTTGCGCGGGAAACATCATTGGAAAGTACAGAAATAGCAAAATAAATAGCAAGAAAAATCATTATCATAATGGTGACAAATGGCAAAAAACCGAATTGCGCTTTTTTCATATAAACATATGAATCATTATGTATTTAAATATTAAGCTAAACTTGTTTTATGCTTCCAAAATCTCTGAGGGATAAAAAGAGATATATTCTCTGCCGGCTGATTTCAGACATGGAAAAAAACACAGGCGATATGAATAAGGAAATACGGGTTTTGTTCTCAAAGCAGGTTTTATCCCTGTATGGGGATGTCGGCGCATCAAAGATGAATGCTAAAATAATACAGGTAAAGGACAAAGAAGAGGGCATTTATTTTATGGTGATGTGCAACTACAATTATGTTGAGCATGCCGAATTTGCGCTTGCAAACATCAGGGAGCTGGAAAGAGGAAAAATAATCGCAGATATTTTGGGTGTGAGCGGAACGCAGAAAAAGCTGAACACTTTATAATAATATATGGAGAAAATAATATGCAGACAGTAATTTTGTGCGGCGGAAAATCATCGAGATTCTGGCCGCTGGGATATGACAGGCATAAGTGCTTTAGCAAAATAATGGGCAAAACCCTGCTTGAATACACAATTGAATCAGCTTCAAAAATAACAAAAGATATAATAATCATAAAAAGACAGGATTTTGACGAAAAATCAATTGATTTTGAAAAATACCGGGCACAAGGAATAAATGTATGCTTTAGAGAGCAAAAGAGGTCTCTCGGCATGGGAGATGCTCTGCTTTGCGCCAAAGAGCAGATAAATGATGATTTTTTTGTTGTATTTCCCAATAATTTTGCCTGCGGAGATTTAATGAAAAAAATGCTCAAAGGCACGGATGTACTGCTTGGCCAGAAAACGAATAACCCGCAACTATATGGCGTTTTTGGTTTTGAAAACAAAAAGCCTGTCAAAATAGTTGAAAAGCCAAAAAAAGGAAAAGAGCCCTCGAATATCAGGATAGCCGGGACATATCATTTGTCAAAAAAGTTTCTCAATATTTTAAAGGCGCAAAAGACATCTGAATATAATTTTGAAGAAGCGCTCAGCATTCATCTTAAAAGAAATAACGTGGAACTTGAATTAATCAATGAGGAATTGAATTCTCTTAAATACCCCTTTCACCTTCTGGCAATAAAAAACAGGATTTTTGACATGTCTTTAAAGCCAATCATTCAAAAAAGCGCAAAAATAGCAGAATCAGCGATTATCGGCAAAAATGTCCATATCGGGAAAAATACAACAATAATGGAGGGCGCAGTTGTAAAGAACAACGTCTATATTGGAAATAATTGCATTGTTGGGAATCACTGTGTTGTGAGGGATTACTGCAATATTGAAGATAACATTGTCATAGGGGCGCATAGCGAGGTAAAAAATTCAATAATGTATTCAGGCACTTCTATCCACAGGAGCTATATTGGAGATTCTATAATCGGGCAGAACTGTAGGTTCGGGGCATGTTGCATCACTTCAAACCGGCTTTTCAGAAAACAAGGGAAAAGACCTGAAATAAAATGCTTTATCGAAGCAAAAAAGAAATATGTAAATACCGGGCTTACTTCTCTCGGAATTATTTGCGCAGATAATGTCGATGTCGGCACAAATGTAAATTTTATGCCGGCTGTTATGATAGAGGCAGATTCACGGATTACGCCAAACAGTCTGGTGAAAGGTAATGTTAAAGGAAAACCTTATCCCTATTAAAATAATAGTGTGTTTTTGTTTTGAATTTTGGTTCAATAATTTCTAGTTTTAATTCAGTTCTTTGCAATCCATCAGCATCTAAATATTTAGTCCAATTAGGTTGTGTTTTCGCGATACAACTCTCTCTGCTTGCCATTTTAGGCATATTAATACAAGAATCTTGGGTTGCTTCTTCATTAAAGACATCCTTCAATTTACCCACATACCCGTCATTGAAATATATGTCAATGTTTCTTATTTCTTCGTTAGTAAGTATCGACTTTTTCAGTCTTTTACCAGCCACATATCTTAAGCAAATAGATAATGTTGAATTTTTATCTTGCTACACTTTAGCGATATCTATGTATTCGAAATTATGTTTTATTGGAGATATTCCGTCGTCTGGAATATAACTGGTGTGTTCGTAATTCCTAAGTAGAAAAAGGAAAGGTATGATTCCAAAAACTAAGATAATTAATCCAATTTTTAGTTTATATCACGGCACAAAAGTAATCGTGAGATATGCAATTACACGTAAAACCAGAATTCTAATAAATATAATATTCATCCAAGTGATGAATACCTAAGTCATGGGGAAACATTAGACCTCTAAAGGTGTGAAAACACCTCCAGAGAGTCC
>Ga0164318_10000561_pt1 | contig 29163 bp, 28 predicted proteins | sample GuaBasSedimGuay9_FD_113734 | JGI IMG/M metagenome (GOLD analysis project Ga0164318, IMG submission 113734) | Subseafloor sediment microbial communities from Guaymas Basin, Gulf of California, Mexico - Guay9, Core 4571-4, 0-3 cm | ecosystem: Environmental > Aquatic > Marine > Hydrothermal vents...
CAGCTCTCAGGTCCATTCCAGATGAACCCTCTGACTCGTACCGTGGCAAAGGAAGCCCCTCGGATCCGGGCAGTCTCCTTATAAGAACTTCTACATGGCGGTTTTGAGCGACCATTTCAAGCGCTGCTGATTATTAAACAATGACCTATTCAAACGCAATACACGCTTCGTCCACATCCTGCTCGGTTATAGGGCCTAAAGCCGTCATAGACAGGCAGCCATCACTGAACACTTTAGCTCCCACACTTATAACTTCGTCAAGGGTTACCCGGTTAAGTTCCCCAACTAGCTCCTCATAGCTGATGTATCTCCCATAAACCATTTCGTTCTTGGCGATCCTCATCATCCTGTTATCTGTACTATCTGCACCAAGGTAAATACCGCCAATGAGGTGTTCTTTGGCGAAGGCCAAATCATCCTGGGTGATACCCCCTGTCAGGACCTTCTTGACCTCTTTCTTGATGGTATCAAGTACCAGATTAACCTTTTCTTTATCAGTCGCCACATATATGCCTAACATGCCTGTGTCAAGGTAAGCAGAGAGGAAAGAAAACACCGAGTAGGCCAGACCCATGTTTTCTCGAATCTCCTGGAACAACCTCGAACTCATATTTCCGCCAAGGATGGTATTGAAAAGCCCACATGCAAATCTGTCAGGACTTCTCAGGGACGGGGCTTCTCCGCCGATACAGATATGCACTTGCTCTAATGGCTTTTCGTGAACGGATATGCCCGTGTGACAGCCAGGGGCCTCGCGTCTGTTTGAAAGCCCCTTGGTCTCCAAAGACTCAAACATCGGTTTGAAAGATTCCACCAGGGCACGGTGATTTACATCGCCCGCTGCTGCAATTAGAATTCGGTCCGGTGAATAGTGGCGTTCCCTATAGCTGAAAAGGTGTTCCCTAGTTATAGATGAGACTGTTTCTCCTGTTCCCAGTATTGGCATCCCGATCGGGTGGCCGCGCCAGAAATGCCTGTTGAACAGGACGTGCACGTTCTCATCAGGCGTGTCTTCCACCATACTTATTTCCTGAAGAATTACTTCCCTTTCTCTCTCGATATCCTCAGGATCAAAAACGGGATTAAGGAATATGTCGGAAAGGATGTCAGAAAGGACCGAAAAATGTTTGCCCAGTACCCGAGCGTGAAAGCACGTGTTTTCCTTGCCAGTAAAAGCGTTGGAAAGGCCTCCTACCGCATCCAGCTCTTTGGCGATTTGAAGGGCGCTACGGTTCGTGGTGCCCTTGAACACCATATGTTCTATGAAGTGACTTACACCATTTTCATCCTCTGCCTCATCACGGGAGCCCGCATCCACCCAAATCCCGAGGGAAAGGGAATTTAGATAACTCACGGACTCCGACAGTATTCGAACCCCATTGTCTAAAACAGTCTTGTTAAACATCGTCCAGGCGTTCTCCCAGGGCGGCCTTGCGGGACAGTCTGATCTTTCCGTTTTCGTCCACATCAAGTACCTTGACTAGAACCTCGTCCCCTTCCTTGAGGATATCTGATACCTTATTCACGCGCTGTCTGTCGAGTTGGGAGATATGGATCAAGCCGTCAGTACCAGGGAAAATTTCCACAAAGGCACCGAAGTCCATTATCTTGGTGACTCTGCCAACGTAGAGCTTGCCGACCTCGGCTTCCTGGGCAATCTCGTTTATCATCTTTACGGCCAAATCGGAGCTTTCCTTGTCAGGAGCCGCAATATACACCTTTCCTGAATCATCGACTTCAACACGAGCACCGGTCTCGCTGCAGATATTTCTTATGGTTTTTCCACCCGGACCGATTAGCAGCCTGATTTTTTCAGGCTTAATCTCGATCGTGGTCACAACGGGTGCGTACTCCGAAATTTGCTTTCTTGGCTTTGCAATGGTCTTGTTCATTTCCTCCAGGATATGCAACCTTGCTTCTCTTGCCTGCCTCAAGGCCTGGGACAAGATCTCCTTGGAAAGCCCTTCAATTTTAATGTCCATTTGAAGTGCTGTTATGCCGTCCCGCGTGCCGGTCACCTTAAAATCCATATCACCGTAGTGATCCTCGTCACCGATAATGTCTGTAAGAACTGCGACATTATCCCCGTCAGACATTAAGCCCATTGCGACGCCGGCAACACCATCCTTCACAGGCACGCCAGCATCCATGAGGGAAAGCGAGCCGCCGCACACACTCGCCATTGATGACGATCCATTGGATTCCAAAATCTCAGAGACCACCCGTACGCAGTAGTCAAACTCCTCCTTGTCGGGCATAACCGGGAGCAATGCCCTCCGGGCTAATGCCCCGTGACCGATCTCCCTTCGCCCTGGGCCTGTCAACCTCCTCGCCTCGCCAACGCTGTAAGGCGGAAAGTTATAATGAAATATAAACGATCTAAACTGATCACCATATATGGATTCGATTCTCTGCTCGTCGAGCTCAGTTCCAAGGGTCGTGAGTACCATTGCCTGGGTCTCCCCCCTAGTGAACAGGGCTGAGCCGTGTACCCTTGGCAAAACCCCCACAACACAATCAATGGGTCTCACATCGGTAAATGAGCGGCCGTCGATTCTTCTTTTTTCTTCCAATACCATGCGACGCACCATCTTTTTCTCAAGGTCATAGTACATGTCTTTTATCTGAGCCTCTTTCTCAGGGAAGGATTCGGTTAGCGCTTCTAAAACGTTATCAAGCGCCTCTTTTCTCTTGGCTTGTCTTTCCTTCTTATCCCCTGTCACTATAACCTGGTCCAATAACGGGGTCGCGACTTCTTCTACCTTTTTAACCAGCTCTTCTTCCACCGGCTCTGGGGGTACTGTTCGCTTGGGTTTCCCAACCGCCCTTCTCAACTCATCCTGCATGTCCAGTAAGGGGCTGATCGCCTCCTGGGCGTAGAATATAGCCTCTACTATTTCATCCTCTGTTACGAATTGCGCTCCTCCTTCTACCATAACTATGCCGGACCTATTTCCGGCCACGATCAGGTTGATATCACTTTCTTCTTGCTCACCCAAAGTAGGGTTAATCACAAACTTACCCCCAATGCGTCCCACTCTCACTCCTGCGATCGGTCCCTGGAAGGGTATATCAGATATCTCCAGGGCTATGGAGGCCCCCAGCATTGCCAGCACGTCGGCCTCGTTTTCCCTGTCCGTAGAGAGCACGCTTGCTATTACCTGGGTCTCAAAATGGTAGTTATCTGGAAACAACGGCCGCAATGGTCTGTCGATCAGTCTGGAGGTAAGAACTTCCCTTTCGCTGGGCCTTCCCATATCTCTGCGGAAGAAATTACCAGGAATTCGCCCGCCAGCATAAGACATTTCTTGGTACTCCACGGTAAGAGGCAGGAAATCTATTCCCTCCCTGACTTCGTCAGTGGACACCGCGGTGACCAAAACCACTGTCTCCCCAAAAGTCACCACTGCCGAGCCGCTGGCCTGTCTTGCAACACGGCCGGTTTCTACGTATAGAGTGCGGCCATCTATTTCAACTGATGCACTTTTAATCATTGTTTTACTCATCCTTTCTCACCTTCGTGTCAAATCGTTCTTAAAAACATCTCAAACACCCCCCACAAGGGATGGCCTTTATTTTCTGATACCTAGCTCCTTGATGACATTTCTGTAACGTTCGATGTCTTTTTTCTTGAGGTAATTTAGAAGCCTTCTCCTCTGGCCGACCAATTTTAGCAATCCCCTGCGGGAATGATGATCTTTCTTGTGTACTTTGAAGTGCTCAGTGAGGTATTTGATCCGGCTGCTAAGAAGAGCGATTTGAACCTCTGGCGATCCAGTATCCTTTTCATGGGTTTTGAATTTCTCGATAATCTCCTTTTTTGCTTCTGGTGTTAGGACCACTTTCTGACCTCCTTTTTCTATGAGAATACTCTTTTTAACGTTACCACATTGTTGGTTTTATCTGCTGATGATCCTCTCGTACTGGCAACTGCCACCAGTTGGCCATCACAAACGAGCTTAATAAACCCCTTGTTCTTCTGAGATGTCAGGGGCTTAATCCCCAGCTCATTCGCCGTAGGCCGATACCCTTTACGAACCTTCTCCGCCATACTCTTGGTTATCTCAACCTCGGCCATCTGCGCCAAGGCCTGTATGGGGTTAATAAGCCTGGCTCTGAGTGCCTCTGCGCTGTACTTTAAGATTGCCGTGGATGAAATAGCTTGTTCCACATGAAAGCTACCAATCTGCGTCCTTCGCAACTCGCTAAGGTGTGCACCACATCCCATTAACTTGCCCAAGTCTGAAGCGAGGCTCCTCACGTAAGTACCCGATGAACATCTCAACCTTAAACGAGCAAAAGGAATCTCAAATTCCTCAAGAACCAGTTCGTAAACAAAAACACGACGGGGCGGCAGTTCTACTTCTTTCCCTTTTCTGGCCATTTCATAAGCCCGCCTGCCTTTCACCTTGACAGCTGAGAAAGGAGGAGGCACCTGATCAATTTCACCTGTGAATGCGCTGAGAATTTGTTCCAGATCCTGCCTTTTTATTGCTGACGGATCTGCTTCTCTTGTGACCTTTCCGGTCTTATCATACGTATCCGTTTCCACACCGAACCGCACAAGGGCCTCATAGGTTTTGTGCTCCTCTGTGATAAATGCCGAAAGCTTGGTACACCGGCCGACCAATAGCACCAAGAGTCCGGTTGCAAAGGGATCAAGGGTTCCTGCATGGCCCACCTTGCGCGTACTGAGTGCCTTTCTGACACTCTGAACTACATCATGGGAAGTCTCTCCTTCTTGCTTATCAATGAGTAGTATCCCCCCATCAACATTTTCCATTAAGAAATCGCACCGCCTCTTTAATGAAAGATTCTTTAAGACTGCCGAGATCTCCCTCACAGTCAAAGCCCGCGGCCCTCTCATGCCCTCCTCCACCGAAGACTGAGGCGAGTTGGGCTACATTTACTCGATTGTTAGACCTCAGACTGAACTTGAAACGCGCATCACCGGTTTGCCTTATCAATGCAGCGATCTCAACCCCCCTTATGAACCTGGCAAAATCCACAAAATGTTCGCTGTCCAGTTTGCCTGCACCCGACTCCTCGAATATGTCCCTTGTTAACACAAGGGTTGCAATCTTGCCGCCATGGTGAAGTTCAATAGTCTCAAGCGCCGACTTCAGGAGCCTTAGTCGTGCAAGGTCATGGCCGTCCATAACCTTTTGGGTCACTTGCCACGGGTTTACCCCAAGGTCAACCATGTCAGCGGCGATCCTCAGGGCCTTGGAAGTTGTATTCTCATATCTGAAAGAGCCGGTATCTGTCTGGATTGCTGCAAAAAGGTTTTCTGCTATGTTCTTGTTGAGCGGCAGATCTGCCTCCCTTATGAGATCATGAACAATCTCTCCGGTAGAAGAGGCTTTCGGCTCTATAAGGTTAATATCTCCAAATCCCGTATTGGTCTCATGGTGGTCTATGTTAATCCAGGGTTTGATATTTGTCAGCCGTTCCCTTAGCCCGCCCAGGCGCAATTCATCGGCACAGTCAAGGATGAAAACAGCCGACGGGCTTGTTCCTTCGTCCACATCCTGTCTTATTTCTCCAGCACCCTTTAAGAGATCGAACGGAGATGGAACGGGCTCTTCCAAGAGCAGATGAGGTATTTTGCCCGATTGCCTGAGTGCCTCTGCCAAAGCCAGCATGGATCCGATTCCGTCACCGTCCGGGTCTTTGTGGGTAGTGAGGATGAAGACTTCCCCCTTCTTTAAAACCTCAATTATCCGTCGCAGTATCGTCAGATGATTCATTTGTCTTCAAAGTTTCCAATAGTCTTTCGATATTCATTCCCACTTCCAAGGATTCGTCGTGAATGAAAAGCAGCTCTGGTATGTATCTCAGTTCCAGCCTTTGACCAATCATTCTCTTGATGTAGCCTTTAGCGCTGTTGAGGCCTGCCTGAGCCCTGTCTACTTCAGAACGCCCGCCTATCACACTATAATATACTTTAGCGTGCTTGAGGTCCCTGCTTAGCTTTATGCCGGTCATGGTTACCGCCCTTACACGAGGATCCTTAACGTGTTCCAAGAGCAGCACGGCTATTTCCTTGAGGATCTGCTCACCTACTCTTACCGTGCGATTACCCGCTAACATTGAAAGTCCCTCCTCTTAAACATTGAATATCTCCAGGCGGCAGTCCACTATCCTCGCCAGGTATTGAGATTCCAAGAATGAGAGGATATGGTTCAAGGAGGAATCAATGTGCCTTCGATCATTGCCCACAGTGGTTATTCCGATTTCTATCCTCTGCCATTTGTCATTGGATCCTATCTCTGCAATGGCAACATTGAACCGGGATTTCACCTTATCTACCATACTTCTGACAACCTTCCTTTTTCCTTTCAAAGAACGGTTATCAGAAAGGTAAAATTCAATCTTTAAGGTACCGACCACCATCACTAAAACTCTGCTTCAACCTCTTCAACGTTGTATACCTCAAATACGTCGCCGGGTTTGACGTCTTGGAAATTCTCAATTCCTATTCCGCATTCATATCCTGCCTGTACTTCTTTCACATCGTCTTTGAATCTTTTGAGTGATGCTATATTTCCATCAAACACCACGACGTCGTCCCTCAACACCCTTACTTTGGCACCGCGCTCCACGCGACCTTCGGTTACGTGGCAGCCAGCAACGGTGCCAACTTTTGGCACGTGGAAGATGGCCTTCACTTCCACGCGACCGATAACCTCTTCTTTGAAAACTGGTTCAAGTAGTCCGGCCATAGCCCTCTTGATGTCCTGCAGCACATTGTAGATGACATCGTAGTAACGGATATCTACTTTTTCTTTTTCCGCGATCTCAGAGACCCTCGGGTTGGCCCTGACGTTGAACCCAATGATTATGGCCTCAGACGCAGAGGCCAGCATAACATCCGATTCCGTTATGGCACCCGTAGCTGAGTGGATGATATTGACCTTTACTTCCTCGGTGCTCAATTTAATAAGAGAATCCGTCAAAGCCTCCAGTGAACCCTGTACGTCGGTCTTGAGCACCACGTTAAGTTCCTTTGCCTCGCCCTCTTTAATACGTTGAAATAGGTCGTCAAGGCTGACAATGCCTTTACGGGCCAGCTCTTGTTTTTTGCTCTGGGCCATTCTTCGCTCGGCTATTCTCTTTGCGGTACGTTCATCTCTTACAACTATGAAATCATCACCTGCCATGGGAACCCCGGAAATCCCGTACACCTCTACTGGCATGGAGGGACCCGCGGAAATCATCTTTTTGCCCCGGTGATTCAACATGGCCCTTACTCTTCCATGATGCTCGCCGCACACAAAATAATCCCCTGGTTTAAGAGTCCCATTCTTGATAAGAACCGTTGCAACCGGACCTCGTGTTTTATCCAACCGAGCTTCGATTATGGTGCCCCTAGCGGGCTTCTTGGGATTGCCTTTTAGCTCAAGCATTTCCGCCTGAAGCAATATCAGGCTCAATAGTTCATCAACCCCCTGCCCGGTCTTGGCGGAGACATAGCCGAAAATAGTATCGCCGCCCCACTCCTCAGGCACCAAATCCAGCTCTGCAAGCTCCCTTTTGACCTTTTCAGGGTTTGCCTCCGGCTTGTCCATCTTATTTATTGCAACCACAATCGGTATGTCCGCTGCCCTGGCGTGGTTTATGGCCTCTCTGGTTTGAGGCATTACCCCATCGTCGGCCGCTACCACGAGCACGATTAGATCAGTAACCTTGGCTCCCCTTGCTCTCATAGCCGTGAAGGCCTCATGACCAGGGGTGTCAAGAAAAACAATGCTTCCGCCGTCAGTCTCCACATAATAGGCGCCAATGTGCTGGGTGATTCCTCCCGACTCACCGCTGATAATGTTGGACTTACGGATGTAGTCGAGAAGGGATGTTTTACCATGGTCAACATGGCCCATTATGGTAACTACTGGCGGCCTCGGTACCAAGTCCTCGGGCTTGTCTTCCTCCTCCTGTAAGAGCAATTCCTCCTCAAAGCTCTCCAATTCAAGTTCATAACCGAATTCGTCAGCCACCAAAGCAGCTGTTTCAAAGTCAATGGACTGGTTTATAGTGGCTACCACACCAAGGGCCATGAGCTTTTTGATCACTTCTGCCGCCTTAATCCCCATGGCCTTCGCCAGTTCCGCTACAGTCACTGCCTCAGGGACCTTTAATTTCCTCTTTACGGCCTTGGGTACAGTTATCTCAGTTTGCCTGACCTCCCTCTCCTCTTGTCTGGCCTTCTTGGCTCCCTTCTTCTCTTTCCTCTTTGGTATCCGGCCCTCATAGAGATCGGCCCTTTCAAAGATCTCCTTTTTCCTGTGGCGAACCACCTTCTTGGGTGCCAGATCCTCCGGCTCTTCCTTTCGCTTTTCCTTTTTCTTTTTGGCAGGTTTTGCCTTAGCAGCCTTTTCCGCCACTTCTCTGGCAATCTCAAGCGGTTTCAATGTGGGAGCCGGTTTGGCCTTCACCTCTTCCTTCTTTTCCTCTGTCTGCCTTGCCAATATATCTTTCAAAGGTCCTTCCTCAGGACGCCTAATAATCTTGGCAGGTTCTTCTTTCTTCTTTTTCCTCCTGGGTTTAACAGGTTTTGCCTCAGCTTTCTCTTTCGGCTTCTCTTTAACAATTTCCTCTTCTGCTTTCTGTTCAGCAACCGCCTCCTTCACCCTTGCTGCATCTACAACCTCCTTTTCAACCGTCGCTTCCTTCTCTTCGGTGGCGGCCTCCTCTTCTGGCTCTAAGGCCCTGGCGGCTGGTGCTGGTTCCTTTTCTAGGATCTCTTGCTTTGGCCTCTCGACTTCCGGCGCATGGACAGCTTCCTCTGCCTCTATCTTTACCTCAGGGGCCGAAGGCTTTACTTCAATAGTCACCCTCTTTTTTCTTCGACGAATTACAGTGGGCTTAATGCGCTTTTCCTCAACCACCTCGGAGACCTTTCCTGAAACAATGTCACGGGCCCTAGCCACCGCATCTTCGTCCAAAGTGCTCATGTAGTTCTTTATGCTCATCCCTCCGGCAAGGAGCTTTTCCACCAACTCCTTGCTTTCAAGATTCAATTCCCGAGCAAGCTCATATACTCTAACCTTTGCCATATACTCCCCCGGTTTTTAATGGGATCTCTTCAAGTCTAACCTTCTCTTACCAGGGGCACCTCGTCATCAGCTCCGGGCCTAATGGCCAAGCGCCCCCTTCCCCGAAATGCCCTGGACAATATCTTGTGTTTGTGGACTGCTGTCCAGCAATCCTTGTTCTTGCATACGTATGCTCCCCTTCCAGAAGCATGGCCGCTCGTATCAATAACAACCCATCCGTCCGCGTCCACAACGAGCCTTATAAGGTCCTTTTTCTCTTTCTTCGCTCCGCACGCAATACACGTGCGGATAGGTATGTGGCCTTTCCCCTTACTCATCCCCTGCTTGGGGAACCTCCTGCTCTTGAGACCCGGCTTCGGGGCCTTCTTCGCCTTTTTCCTCAGTTTCCTCGGATCCGGTGGCCGCAGCAGCTTCTTTCTCCTGGATGAAAGATATGGCCTCATCAATAAGCTGCCTGGCCTTTTCTTCAGTCATCCCTTCTATTCCCAAAAGTTCTTCAGGCTCTGCTTGACTTAAGTCCAAAGCCGACCTGAATCCTTCCTGGTAAAGATCAGCCGCAAGTTTTTCTCCAACTCCCTCCAGAGCCAGTAGCGACTCGTATCCTTCCTTGAGAGCCTTGTTGTAATTTGTTTCACTAACAACATCCAGCGCCCATCCTGTTAGGCGAGAGGCCAGTCTCACATTCTGGCCCCCTTTGCCTATCGCCAAGGAAAGCTGGTCGTCGGGTACAACAACCTCCATTGAATGGTTTTCCTCGTCCACTATTACACGGATTATTTCCGCAGGCGCCAAAGCATTACATATGAATTTGGCCGGATCAGGATCCCATGTAACAATATCTATTTTCTCTCCTCTGAGCTCTTGAACAACCGCCTGGACTCGACTTCCTTTCATTCCAACGCATGCCCCTACCGGGTCTACATCCGGATCTTTGGAGTATACGGCAATCTTGGACCGACTCCCTGGTTCCCTAGCAACCTGCATTATCCTCACAATTCCCTCTGATATCTCAGGGACCTCACTTTCAAATAACGCGGAAAGAAAGTTTGGATGAGTCCTGGAAAGGATAATCTGAGGCCCTCTGCTATATTGTTTTACTTCCAGAATGTAGGCCCTTATTCTATCACCCTGCCGGTAGGACTCCCTGGGAATCTGCTCCCTAGGAGGCAATTCCGCCTCAGTGCGGCCAAGGTTTACTATTATCGATCCTCTATCAAACCGCTGGACTATTCCGTTGATAATTTCTCCCTTTCTATCCTTGAAATCATCGTACACTATGTCTCTTTCAGCCTCTTTTAATCTCTGCATTATTACCTGTTTGGCGGATTGGGCGGCGATTCTTCCAAAGGTGCTGGTTTCCATTTTCATACCAAGACTGTCGCCGATCTCGCATTCTGGATCCAGCTTTCTAGCCTCCTCCAAAGAAACCTGAAAGCGGTCATCAGTAACCTTTTCGACTACCTCCTTGAACTCAAAGACCTCAACCTCTCCCAGGTCTGGATTAAAGCTTACTTCTATGTCCTTGTCTGGGCCGAGCTTCTTTTTAGCCGCGGTTTTCACAGCTTCTTCCAATGCCCTAATAAGCACTTCCTGATCCAGCCCTTTCTCTCGGCTCACTTGGTCTATCATTCTTTTCAGATCTGATATCATCCTCTTCCTCTCTTCTTGAAACTGAAACTTTCCTTTATGTCCATACTGTGGTTCCTTTGCCGTTACCGCCGTAACACTCTCAGTCGAATGAATAAAGGAGGTTAGCCTTTTCCAGGTCGCTAAGGGCTAATTCAAAGGTATCTCTGTCCACCCTTATTGCAATCATTCCCTCCCTATACCCCTCCAACAGGCCTGTGAAGTTCCGCCTTCCATGAATTGGGACCTTGGTTCTCACCCGTATTTTCTTGCCGGTGGCCCAGACAAAATCCTTCTCCTTCCTCAAGGGCCTATTCAGGCCTGGCGAAGAAACCTCTAAAATGTATGCCCCAGAAATTACTCCTTTCACATCCAAGAGATCTCCTATTTCATTGCTGACATCCGCACAGTCATCCACCGTCACACCCCCTGGTTTGTCTATGTAAACTCTCAACACCCACCTACCCCTCTCAGTGACATACTCCACATCCACGAGATCTAGGCCTAACTCCTCTATCACTGGTTCAACAATACTGATGACCTTTTGTGCTATCTGCTGCGTGGTATTACCCATTGCTCGTTTGTCCTCAATGAAAAAGCGGGCTTTCAGGCCCGCTTCCTCCGTCTGCAGACTATAGTGAACCGCGGCAACTTACATTGCGGAATGGCAAACGCGATATAAGAATCCACCGTCCAGCCCGCAATTCGAAGAAACCGGAAACTTTCCGGTAACCTCAAAAAGGGAGTCAGGCCCGGTTAAGCCCTTTGAGGTGTATCCACAAGCTAGAAATCTTGGACAGACACCACTTAAGCAAACAATAATGGAGCGGGCAACGGGATTCGAACCCGCGACACCAAGCTTGGGAAGCTTGTACTCTACCAGCTGAGCTATGCCCGCTCTCAATTTCCTATCCCATACACGGCCATGGGATAAGATCTATATTGTATTATATTTTACTTAGCCCACAGCCATCCGTCAAGAGCTTAATTTCACCCAATTTTCTTGACAGATTAACAATATAAAACTAAAATTATTAAAAATTGTCAAGGCTAACAAAGCTAGCTCTTAAATACTGCTCCAAAAATTTTTGACGGGGTGATTTAAAATCATTGGGTGACAGTTCTGAACAAGGTCTGTTCCGCTTTCTAAAACTCTTTAAGAAGAAAAAGCCTCACCTTACCGACAGCCACGACCTCGCCGAGGAAATCCACGACTTGATGGATGAAGGTCAAGCCAAGGGTATCATCAGTGGCGAGGAGACGCACATGGTCTTTGGTGCCCTGCACCTCAGGGAGACTAAGGCCCACTCCATAATGGTCCCAAGGACTGAGATATCGTCAGCTCCTCTGGACAGTTCGTTAGGGGAGGTAATCAAACTTGTCAACCATTGTGGCCATACCAGGATTCCCATACACAAAGAAAGCATTGACAAAATCGTTGGCATCCTACATGCCAAGGATCTCCTTAAACTTTGGGGAAAGGATCCTGAATCAAAGTTACCTTTTGAGATACTGCGGCCTCCTTTTTTCGTCCCGGAAAGTCAGAGCATAAATGAGGTTCTCAAGAGCCTCAAAGAGAAGAAAACGCATCTCGCCATTGTTACAGACGAATATGGTGGGACCTCGGGTATCATTACCATAGAGGATATTATAGAGGAAATCGTAGGTGAAATCCTGGACGAACATGATACCGAATTGCCCCTTTTTGCAAGAATAAATGACAACACCTTCATTGTTGACGCCAAACTTGAAGTAGAAAAATTCGAGGAGGCCCTGGGGCTAGAACTCCCCAAAGGAGATTACGAATCCGTCGGGGGATTCATAATAAATCTTCTTGGAAGACTCCCCGAGATTGGCGAAAAGCTAAGGTATCAGAACCTTGAGATGACAATCCAGCAAGCTGACCAGCGAAAGATTGAAAAGATCCTTGTTCGAATAATTTCCTCAGCTGATCAGTTGGCCACCCAAGAGAAATCCGCCACTTGAAATGGATTATTTCCTCGCAACGGGTACCCGTGACAAGGCCCATAAGCTTGATTTCATAGCAGCGATTATGTTGGGGTTTCTCTTTTCCCTAACATTTCCTCCTTACCCATTGGAGTGGCTGGCTTGGTTTTCCCTGGCCCCCCTTTTCAAACTTTTGGAAAATAAAGGGGGTAGGACCGCATTCAGTTTGGGATTGACGTGGGGAATCGCCCATCTTGTAGGACTTATTTATTGGATTGTAGTGGCAGTAGGCCACTATGGAAAAATGTCGCTTGTCATCAGCGTCGCCCCAATGACGCTTTTAGCCTTATATCTGGCTCTTTACCCCGCCATATTTTGTGGCATTGTGGTCCTTATCAAGGACAGGGCCCTTGCGGCTATGTGGATTCCCTGCCTATGGGTGGCACTTGAGTACGGCAGGGCAAAGCTGCTTACTGGCTTTCCTTGGTGCCTCATCGGCTATTCCCAGTACAATCACCCGTGGCTAATCCAGGCAGCCGACCTTTTCGGTGTTTACGGTCTGTCTTTTGTCATAACCCTTACCAATTGGTACTTATATGATGCATTTCTATCCGGGGGCAAACGTTCTCGGATACACCTGTTTCTAGTGACAGCTTTCACCTTTCTGTGCCTCAGTGCTCTGTTATGGTATGGTCACCGCCAACTCCATGGAGCGGAAGCTAGTGCAGGTTCCGAAGGCACCAGGTTGAGGGTAGCCATTGTTCAGCCTAGTATTGATCAATCCATAAAGTGGGACCCCAAGTTCCAAAACAAGACGATGGAGCTTTACGAGACCCTTACAAGGAGTGCGGCCGAATCTAGCCCCGATTTGGTTGTTTGGCCTGAGACGGCTACGCCCTTCTTTTTCCAGGCGAATGTTACAATGGCCAAAAGGATCGTAGCCCTGAGCCGTGAATTGCGGTGTGCAATTCTCTTTGGAAGCCCTGCGTACGAGGAGACATCCTCCGGCACAGCCTATTTTAACAGGGCATACCTTATCACACCTGATCAAACAAAGGCCCAATATTATGACAAGGTGCACCTGGTCCCATTTGGAGAATATGTGCCATTGAGAAAATTCTTATTCTTTATGGAGAAGCTGGTTCCTGGAGCAGGGAACTTCAGGGCTGGATCATCTATCAGGCCCCTTAGGCTAAAGGATCTGAGCTTCGGGGTTCTGATCTGCTTTGAAGCTATCTTCCCGGATATCTCCAGAGTAGAAAAAACACAGGGAGCCGCTTTTTTCGTGAATCTAACAAACGATGCTTGGTTCGGCGATACTAGCGCCCCTTATCAACACCTGGCAATGAGCGTGTTCCGGGCGGTTGAAAACAGGGTTCCCCTTTTAAGGGCCGCGAACACGGGCTTCAGCGCGATTATTGATCCTTACGGAAGAATAAAGCAAAAAAGCGGACTTTTTACAAAACAGATACTAGCTGGGTATGTGAGGCTGCCCGAAAAGCGGACCTTTACATTTTATACGATCCACGGCGACTTGTTTGCAAGACTAGCGGCTTTGATATCTGTTTTTGTTTTTGTCTTTGCACTTTTCTCGAGGAAAAAGAAATTTTGATTTGGTTTTGCGTATTAGAAATAAGCTGTTGTGTTTATAACGATTTTCATCTATTTTTGAAATAGGCCGATTCAATAATGGGGCTGATAACCGTGGAGGAGGTCGTAATTATGATTTATGAAGAGCTCAAGGAACGGATAGATAAACTGGCAACCCAGTTGGATCTGTTACGGGGGCATCTTTGACATCGATGGACTTGAAGTGGAATTGCGAAAGCTCGAAAAGGTAATGGGTGATCCATCTTTCTGGCAAAGGAGTCAAGAAGAAACATCCAAAATAAGCCAACAAAGGGCCAGTATTCAGGAAAAAGTAGAGCGCTGGAAAAAATACCATGAAGCTGTTGAAGAAGCTAGGATATTAGCTGAAATGGCCCTTGAAGAGAATGATGAGGAAACCCTTGAGGAGGTTAGGAAAGAAGTCCGTCGGCTTGAAAAGGAAGTGAAATCCTTGGAAACCCAGTCCCTTCTGGGCGACCCCGATGATGTGCGTAACGCCATCGTGGCAATAAACGCCGGAGCAGGGGGAACTGAGGCCCAGGACTGGGTGCAGATGCTTTTCCGCATGTACAGGAGATGGGCCGAAGACAAGGGAATGAAAGTAGATGTAATTGATTTTCTCGCAGGAGAGGAAGCGGGCATAAAAAATGTGACTTTTACAGTAGCAGGCCCTTATGCCTATGGGCTGCTCAAGTCGGAGCACGGGATACACAGAATGGTTAGGATTTCTCCTTTTGATGCAACGGGCAGGAGACATACCTCATTCGCTTCGGTTTCGGTTCTCCCAGAGGTGGACACTGATATAAAAATTGAGATAGACGAGAAAGACCTTAGAATCGATACTTATAGGGCCAGCGGGCCAGGCGGCCAGCACGTAAACAAAACAAGCTCGGCGGTGCGAATCACCCACCTACCAACAGGTATAGTTGTTCAGTGTCAAAACGAGAAGTCCCAGCACAGAAACAAAGATATGGCCATGAAGGTACTAAGGGCGAAGCTCTATGAACTGGAAAAAAAGAAGCAGGAAGCCAAGAAACAGCAGCTTCATCAGTCCCAAAAAGAGATTGCCTGGGGAAGCCAGATCCGGTCCTATGTTTTTAACCCTTATAGAATGGTAAAGGATCACCGAACCGGGATCGAAGTGGGTGATCTTGAAAGGGTTATGGATGGTGATATTGATCCGTTCATAGACGCCTATCTCAGAATGAAGCTTAAGGAGGAAGTGGCCGAAAGGAGCGGCAGTGTTCCCAAAGAAGCGAGGGCATAACCTAGGTTCCTATCGCATATCTTTGAATCGCTCCTATTGCAAAAGCAGCGAATACTAACCGCCTTGGTACACCAAGTTGATACTGTCGATGTATCGTTTTATTCCATTGGCAATGCCTTCGGCAAGATGAGCTTCATACGTGGGATTTAGAAGTCTCTTTCTCTCAGTAGGATTGGTCAAGAAACCCGTCTCTATGAGAACGGAAGGCATTTGTGCACCTATCAATACGTAAAAAGGTGCCTGTTTAACTCCAAGGCTCCTGATCCTTGAATATCTCTTGGAAAGCTCGGAGGTTATTCCTTTCTGGATGTCGTAGGCTAACCGACTTGACTCGTGTATCTTTGTATTCAGCAAGAGATCATTGAGTATTGCCTGCAAATCGCTTATATTTTTCTGGCTGGTGGCGTTTTCTCTGGCCGCAACCAGCACCGCTCTCTCGTCCGTAGCCATATTGAGGTAATAGGTCTCAATGCCGTGTACCCATCGCTTTCGATGTGCGTTCACATGTAAAGAAATAAACAAGTCCGCCTTCTTCATATTGGCGATAGCAGTTCTTCGCTCCAAAGGCAAGAATACGTCCCTGGTTCGAGTTAAATAAACCTCGCAACCGAGCTTCTTTTTCAGTTTCTTAGCTAGAATCTTGGCAATTCTAAGAACTATGTCCTTTTCCTTTATTCCCTTTCCAATGTAACAGCCGGGATCTTTGCCCCCATGTCCTGGATCAATAACGATACGGTTTACGTTGAGACCAAGTTGCCTGGCTAGGGTTACAGCATTATCAGGTTTGTCCTTCCGCCTAATGCCGTGCCTAACCCTTCTTTTGGAGGGCAACGTAACCTTTTGTTGCTTCTTGATCTCCTGGCATGAAGACCTCTTTACATCTACCACGATTCTAAATGGATCGTACAGATGGAAAACCTTGTAGGCACCTATGCTGGCAAGGTCCAAGACTACCCGTACGGTTGAATTCTTATATTGGCCAGCCCTTGCCCTGTGAAGCAGGCCGTCCTTTATTGGAATCTGGGTATCAATGTCGGAACTGACACGTGCCCCTTCCAGGTCTATATATATCCTCCTAGGCTTTCCACAGGCCACATCCTCTGCCAGAAGGTGATGCCTGTATTTCACAGGCCTATCCAAATCTACGACCACCCTGGTATAATTGGGGGTAGACCAATGCCGAATATCCTTTACCTTCGCCAAACCTTTTTTGCCCTGCCTCTTGACCTGCTCTGCTTCCTTAATCAGATCTTTTTTTCGAAGCTGAAGGGCTAGCTTGTCCAGCATCTTTTCGGCTTTAGGCGTGTAATCGCCAGAGGGAAATTTGATATTAACTTTTAGGAATTCCACATAGGCCTTTGATGGATTCTTCTTGTATTTATAGTAAATTTCACCGATCCTGTATTGGGCATCATCTGCTATGCGATGGGATGAATATTGTTCGACTATCCTGCGATAGATACTAAGCGCCCGTTCCAGATCTTTGGCGGAACCGGAATAAACGTGAAGCAGGGTGTAAAGGCGCGCTTCCCTATAAAGTGCAAGCGGCGCTTCCTCGGATTTCGGATAGGTCTTGGCAATATAATCGTAGCGGTCGATGCACCTGCTCCAGTAATGCCGATACTTTTTCTTTTTCTTTGACGCCAACAGGGATGCCCTGCATTTATCCGCCTTCTTAAGAAGGTAGGCTGCGCGTGACGTGCCCTTGGTAGCCCCAACACACTCATCTACGCCGCTGAGGGGGCAAGCAAGTACAGCGGCAACAATGACTAATAAAAGTATTCGATGTACCGCAATGGTATCTTTTCTTAAATGCATATTACTTCTCAGCCAATTGCCTGCCCTCTTTTTCAACGTACCTTTTCATCTTGTCAAGCTCAACTAGAGCCTCTAATGGGGTCATCCTTGAGATATCCAAACCTCTTAGCCACCTTACCAGGTGCTCATCTTGCATACCAAAAAGGTTAAGCTGAATAATTTCGCCGACCTTATCCCGGGAACTGCGGGCGAGTCTGGGCCTTCCTGCTTCATCAATTTCTTCACCCTCCAGGTTTTCGAGTATCTCTTTGGCTCTCTGGATCACCGGCTCAGGCAAACCCGCAAGCCTTGCCACATCTATGCCATAGCTGTGGCTGCTCCCTCCTGGGACTAGCTTTCTCAGGAATACTATCTTGTCTCTCCATTTCTTTACAGCTACGTTAAAATTTTTCACCCTCTCCTTGGTCGTCACCAGCTCTGTCAATTCGTGATAGTGGGTGGCAAAGAGGGTCCGAACACCCTTTCCTTCGAGATCATGCAGGGCCTCGGCAACTGCCCAGGCAATGCTCAGCCCGTCGTAGGTGCTGGTACCCCGACCGATCTCATCGAGAATAACCAGGCCTCTGGGCGTGACGTTTCTCAAAATAGATGCTGTTTCGTTCATTTCCACCATAAAGGTGCTCCTTCCCCTCGTAATATCATCTGAAGCACCAACGCGACTGAATATTCTATCGACTAGGCCTACACGCGCCTTGGCGGCAGGAACGAAACTGCCCATCTGGGCCATGAGGACAATAAGCGCTGTTTGCCGCAAAATGGTGGATTTTCCTGCCATGTTGGGTCCTGTTATGATCATAATTTGCTGCTCTTGGTCATCCAACACCACGTCATTAGGAATGAATTGCTCATTTCTCATCACCCTTTCGATTACCGGATGTCTTCCCTCAACGATCTCTAAGTTCCTCGAATCGTCGATTTTTGGGCGAATATATCCATACTGATCGGCTGCTTCTGCCAGCGCGGCCAAAACATCCAATTGGGCTATGAGCTGCGCACTATGTTTTATTCTTCTATTATGAGAGGACACCTGTCGCAAGATTTCTTCGAACAATTCCAGTTCAAGGGAGACCCTCCTCTCCTCAGCCTGTAAAATCTCATCTTCCATCTCCTTTAGTTCCTGGGTAACATACCGCTCGGCTCCAACCAAGGTCTGCTTTCTGACGTAGTGGGACGGTACCAGCTTAAGGTTAGCTTTGGAAACCTCGATGTAGTAACCAAACACCTTGTTGTATCCCACTTTGAGGTTGGGAATCCCGCTTCTCTCTTGCTCCCTCTTGGCAAAGTTCGCGATCCATTCCTTCCCTCCTCGGGACAGCTTGAGCAACCCGTCCAGTTCTTCACTGTAGCCTTCCTTTATGATCCCTCCGTCTTTCGTAACAGCCGGAGCATCATCGCGAATCGAACTGTCCAGCAAGCGGTGTATATCCTCTAAGGTGTCAATGCTCTCACCAATGGTACTCAGGAGCACACTTGCTCGACCTGCAAGTTTCCTCTTAATCTGGGGAAGGCGGGCAACCGATTGTCTGAGTGCAATAAGATCTTTAGGTGTCGCCCTTCGTAGCACGACTCTTCCATTCAACCTTTCCAGGTCGTATATCTGGCCTAACTCTTTGCGGAGGTCTTCACGGAGAAAAGGATCCTCTTTCAACTCGGCTACGGCAGACTGCCTTTCCTTTATGGCGTCAAGATTCACCAGAGGATAGGCTATCCACTTTTTCAAAAGCCTGGCTCCCATAGGAGTTATGGTTTTATCCAGCACATGGAGCAGCGTTCCTTTGTTCGATTGCCTTCTTATGGTTTTGAACAGCTCCAGGTTGACGGTGGTAGCATGGTCCAGAAACATAAAATCCCCTGGCCTATAGGGCGTAATGCTTTTGATATGGCCAAGACCACTCTTCTGGGTTTCCCTCAAATACCTGATCACAGCTCCGGCAGCTATGACAGCTGCGCCCATCTCCTCAAGACCATAAGAAGCGAGTGAGGTTGTGCCCAACTGCTCTTCAAGTACCCTCGTGCCATCAGACGGATCGTAAAAATCACTATCCAGCTCTTCGATCACGTATTCATTTAAGTCCTTGCTGTTAAGCAGCTTGTCTCTTTCAAGAACCAAGAGTTCCGCAGGATTTATTCTGGCCAGTTCGTCTATGATTTCCTCCCAATCTGAAGTTTCAGTGGTTTGAAATTCTCCTGTGGATAAATCCACGTGAGAAAGTCCATAACTCCCGGGGCATTTGACAAGTGCAGCTATATAGAGGCTGTCCTTTTCACCCAGCTCCCGCTCGTCCAATACGGACCCAGGTGTTACTATTCGCACCACATCCCTCTTTACGATCCCTTTGCTGCTGGCAGGGTCTTCCACCTGTTCACAGATGGCTACCTTCTTCCCCGCTGCCACAAGCCTCGCAATATAAGACCTGGAAGCGTGATGAGGTACACCGCACATGGGAACCTTTTCGCCATTAAGTGTCCCTCTTGCCGTCAGCGCGATCCCTAGTATCTTTGAGGCCACTTCGGCGTCTTCAAAAAACATTTCGTAAAAATCGCCCATACGAAAAAACAGTATGGCATCAGGATGTTGATCCTTGATCCCTAAATACTGTTTAAGCATTGGGGTAATTTGGTTCATCTCTATGTATCTCTTTGACCCTAGACGTTATGCGGTGACTTCTGTTTACCTTATAGCGGCGCCATGGTGTCCCAAGCCCTGCACTTTGGACATTGCCAGTACAGCTCCACCCCTTCTAGTCCACAATTGGAACATTGGAATTTTATTGACGGCAGATCTAGGTAGGAAATCAGTTCTCTGAATGCTGCAAGTGCCTCTGACTCTCTGCCGCTTTCAATCAAGATCTCTCCTTGGAACCTTCTTGCTTCCCAAAAACCAGGTTCGAGTTCGAGAGCCTTTCTGACCTCTTTCAGCGCCCCTTCCACGTTACCTTCAGCAAATAAGAACCTGGAAAGGGCAAGATAGGTAAAGGGGTCACCATTTTCCTCGGCCAGTTCTTTTAGGAATTCCTCAATTGGCTTTATATTTCTTAATTTCGAATAAACACCTTCCAATCGTCCATAAGCTAGAAACGTAAAACGATTGTCTACACTTGCTATGTTTTTCCACATGGAGATTGCCTTCTTGTACTCTCCTCTTTCAGCATGAAGATCTCCCAAATGTAGGTATGCGTCTACGCATTGCTTGTTGGTGGAAATGGCCTTTTTGTACAGGGACTTGGCCTTTGAATGATCTCCGCGCGCCTGGGCCGCCTTACCCGATTCCACTAAATGGTGAGCAAGGATATTGGAGTGATCACCTTTGTCCAGCTTTGCTATTCGCTTTCGTACATCATATGCGTTTTCCCATTCCTTTAGCTCTTCGTAGATCTTCTCGATCTCCATGAGGGTTCGTACGTCGGAAGGGCTTTTTTTTAGGACTTCTAGAAAGGTGTCCAGTGCCCTGTTTATCAGGCCTGCCTTCTTGTAGTCGAGGCCCAGGTCGAACAATGCCCTAAGCCTGAGCTCTTCATCTATATTGGGCCGAAGGATAATACTTTGTCTAATTCTAATGGCCCTTTCAATGTCTCCCTTTGACCTGTACAGATTTCCTAGAGCAACGTAGGTTTCCACAGTGTCAGAATCGGACTGCACTGATTTAGTGAGGGCCTCTATAGCCTGATCTCTATCATCGGAGAGTATATATTGGATTCCTTTGAAGAATGCCTCGTCCCCCTTTTTACCATTTCCCTTGGAACCCTTACCCCACTTACCCCTCCATATTCTTCCCACGAGGAGACCAACTATCCCTGCACCTAATGAAAAGGAAACCAGGAGCAAGTAATTGGTAGTCATGAGCAAGTGAATGAAGGACTGCCACATAGGCCGCCTCCTCCCGGATGGCGCAAAGGTAGGGGGGCTTGAAAAGATACAAAGCTAGTTGAAATTGAGCGACTGTTAGAAATATGAGGTTCGTTCATCTCAATCCCCGCTGAAGCAGAGAAGCAACTATTGGCCTTCCACCGCTTCCAAGCTCTTAACATCCTCCGATGTCACGGGAAGATTGCGAAGGGAGTTCAATTCTTTTTCCTTTTCCCGTAGTTCGCGTGTCAAGTTTTTAATCTCGCGTTTGAGCCGGAATCTTTCCCCAATGCCATAAACACCAGTAAAAAAGACACCGAGCAAGAACGCTATAATGGTTACAAGGTAAAGGTTCATATCCGGCGTTTCATGGCTCCAGAAAAGTAGGTTTAAGCGGAATCGTACTGTAGTAGACATGGGGGCGTAGTTCTGAACCGCAACAATTACAATGAACAACAAAAACAGAATTACTCCTATCCCCTTGATGTATCTCATTGTTCTCCTCCTCTAGCTCTGCAGGCTGTTGAACCTCTTTATCAGCTTTTTGTAAGTCTGCTGGAGGTGTTCAGGTATCACCCTAACCTCTCCAAGCACCGTCATGTAGTTTGTATCTCCATTCCACCTCGGAACAATGTGGAAATGCATATGCTCTTCCACACCAGCTCCTGCAACTCTGCCAATGTTGAGTCCAACGTTAAAACCTTCTGGATTCATTTCCTTTTTGAGTACATCTATCCAGCGCCGAACAGTCAGCATCAGATCCAGGATCTCCTCGGGGTGCAGGGCATCCAATGACGGGACGTGTCTGACGGGGGCCACTAACAAGTGTCCGTTATTGTATGGGTATCTATTCATCATCACCATGCTTTTTTGCCCAACATGGAGAATTAGGCGTTCTTCATCTCTCCCCCTGTCCTCTCCGGGACAAAAGATACATTCTTGTTTTTTCTTGCTGGACAATATGTATTCCATTCTCCAAGGAGCCCAGAGCACATCCATGTTTTAACCTCTTAAAGCTTTATAATTTCTCCGTGCACAGTTTCAGAAATCTCCAAAATTCCAATCGAATTAAAACCTGCTGAGGGATATCCCGTTGCAGTACCCGGATTAAAGAGCAGAACACCCTGCTTTGTACTGTTTACGGGGTTATGGGAATGACCGTAAACTATTACATCTGCGTTAGGAATTTCATCCAATACCCTCTCTTCAAGACCTGCTGATGGTCCCCAACCATGTATAATTCCAATGGTAATTCCCTCGATTTCCAATATTTCCTTTGAGGGCAGCCTCTTTCTGATTTCAAATGGATCCATATTTCCGCACACGGCTTTGAGGGGCTTTTGCGCCAAAAAGTCTATGACATCTTCACACACTATGTCTCCAGCATGAATAATAAGATCTTTATCTGCCAGATACTCTTTGTAAATCCGCTCAAATTTTTTGGTAACCTGCCGAAGATGAGTATCGGAAATAACACCTATTCGAAAGGCCATCTCCAGTACCCCTTGTGTCCAAAAATATTGGGGTAGGAGTATAATCACGGTGTATAAAAAAGACAAGGCCAATTATGACCAGGCCTTAAGGGAAAACCATTGACAGGTCCTAAATATTTTTGTATTTCAATAACATAACCCATGCTGAGCCAGGTCGAAAGCTCAATTAGTTAACGTCTATAATGGTCAACGCTTAAGGGAGGAAAAACGATGCCTATCTATGAGTTCTACTGCTCTGAGTGCAATAGAATATTTAACTTCTATTCCAGGACCGTGAATACCAAAAAAAGACCCCTATGTCCCAAATGTGGGAAGGTGGAACTGGAAAGATGGATGTCGGTCTTCGCCACTGTCCGCAACAAAGGGGATTCAGAAGCAGATGAGGACATGCCCATCCCTGATATGGACGAAAGTAAGATGGAAAAGGCTATGGACCTCTTGGCCAAAGAGGCAGAACATATTGATGAGGAAAACCCCAGACAAGCAGCTAACCTCATGAGAAAACTCACGGATATGACGGGCCTGAAGCTTGGCCCTGGCATGGAAGAGGCCCTTAGGAGAATGGAGGCAGGTGAAGACCCTGAGCAAATAGAAGAAGAAATGGGAGATCTGCTGGAGGAAGAAGATCCCTTTCAATTCCAAGAGAAAAAGGGGCCCAAGTCCAAGCCTCGAGCCCCTGTAAAAGATGATAGGCTTTATGAGCTCTGAAACGCACGAAATCGGAAATTACAATTTTGATTCCAAGGCCTTTACAAGCGCCCTCAGTGTCTTATTGTAAGGCGTGTCGATACCAGCGCGCAGACCATATTCCACAAACTTACCATTTATGAAGTCTATCTCGGTGGGTCTCTTCTTCTCAATATCCACGAGCATGGATGGCTTGTGATCGCCCGCGTTCTTCATATAGTCAATGCTGTAAGGGTAAAAATCCCATCCCAGCGATATCTCATTCGCTCTCGCTACCTTAACACATTCCTTTATCAATGAATCCACAAGTTGGAAGACAATTGGATCATTCATCGCCTGGGCCATTGTGTATCCAGTTACAGCACATACAGGGTTCATACATGCGTTGAGGATAGCCTTTCTCCACACCATTGAAATAATTTGGTCAGTTCGTTGTGTGGGAAGTCCGCTATTGGTCAAGCAGTTTGCTATAATTTCGGCCTCTGCCCGCGAGGCCTTATCCAGTTCTTGGATAAAATGGGGATGATGATGAAAACTCATATGTACATGCGCAGGGGCCCTCAGGTCACAGCCGTAATTTACCACAGCCCTCATTACCGCCCTTTTTCCCAAAGAATGGGCCAAAACGAGCTCAGTATCAATACCATTCTGCCAACTCACCACATACATTCCGGGCCGGTGAAATCCTTCAATGGCCGAGGCAATTAAAGGCAGGGCATTAGCCTTCACAGTAACAAATATGACATCAGGAGAATACCGGGAGAGATCATCCACACTCTGGCATATGGCTGAGACCTTGGCTACTATGTTCTCAGCCCCCTCAATGGTGATACCTGTCTCAAGGGCAGGTTCTATCAGCTCTGTCACCACGTCGCAAAGAATCACCCGATACCCGGCATTGGCAAGACAAGCGGCGACAATGCTACCCACAGGTCCCGCACCAATTATGGCAAAGGTCTTGGGATCAAATTTGTTCTCTTCCATGATGCGTCGCAATCCTTTCAATGAGCAATATTTTTTGAAAGCTTTAAGTTAAGTTGTTGAGTCAAGCATACCAAAGGACTCGGCATCCAGCAATCTGACATTGATTTTACGTAAGGCCTCAATGGCCTGATCATTATCACTGAATCTAAAGATCATCACGGCCTTTCCCGGCGAAAATCCAAGAAACGCATACATGTATTCAACAACCACACCCCCATCGAGAAGTGGCTTGAGAAGTCTGGCCAACTCCCCAGGACGATCATCAATCTCTGCGGCTATTACTTCATCCACTCTGGCTGGGAGATGCATTTGCATTATTATCTGCCGAGCTTTGGTTATGTCGGAAACTAGCAAACGAAGCACTCCAAAATCACCTTTGTCTACGAGGTTCAATGCCCTGAGATTGATTCCAGCCTCCGCCAAAGCAGAGGCTACGTTATAAAGCCGAGCGGGCGAATTTTCTATAAAGACGGAAATTTGCTTTAGCTTCATAGTACAACCCCCATTAGACCTATCCCTACCTCAAATAATATTAAGAAGAATTCGTGCCGTCGCGTCAACAAATTTGTGCCATCGCTACAGAGTCCCTACAATGGAACCACCAGACCTTTTTCACACAACCCCTCTGTTTTCAGATCTTAGTAAGTTCTACATTGCCCCAGCATGCTACAGTCTCGCCCATTATAGCGACCACCCCGACAACTCCCTCAAACCTATTCGCAATCTCATCAAGAAGGCCCAAGTCCTTTGGTTTTTTAATTATGTTACAGATAGCAGTGGCTGCACCGTCTGCGTAGCATGCAGATTTGGCCAAGACGGTTACAAGATCAGCTGAGCCTTCGCTATAGGAATGGCCGATAGTAGCAGACGATGAACAAATCCCAACGGGCATCAAATTCGAATCTACTTTGAGCCCCAACCCGCTTATTTTGCTTTCTTGCGGAAAAAGGCCGGCAATCAAAGATCTTTTCATGTTTGCATAAATATCACCACCATTCTCCACTACCACTTCATCTGACCATTTCAAAAGCCCCTCTCCCACCATTTCTGCAATGGCTCCCGCCACGCACGCCATCGGACCCACGCCCAGCTTCTGAGAGGCCTCCACCATGTGCCTCACCAGCAAGGGAGCGAAAGGATCTTCTCGCCACGGAAGCAACGTGGATCTGAAGCCGGGGTGCTGAGAGATATAGCCTTCCAGATGGGCTCTAGCCTCAAGAACCAAGTCCCTGGCCTCATGGCTCAAATCCCTTTTGGCGCTGATCCACAAATCCGTTTGCTTTATTGCGACTTCGAATGAAACCAAGCCCTTTGGGTTCGAGACCTTCCTGTAATTTCTTTCCATATCCTCCTGCCTTGCTTATACAAAGAAAGCCCAGGGGAAAATTTTTTACTTCAGCATCGCATTTTGATGCTATAATAGCACAAACTATTACCTAAAGGATACTCAGTCTCATTCCCGGCCTCGCAAGGATCGTGCGTTATGGGCCAGAAAAAAAACACATGGGCAGTGCTTGACTACATTAGGGTTGGCTTATTCGGCCCACCTCCTAACACCATAGGAGGCATTGATGTGACCTACCGTTGCAACCTCACCTGCAAGCACTGTTACTTCCACAAGCAACAATACCACGATGAACTTTCTTTGGAGCAATGGGCGGAACGATTTGACAGGCTGCAGCGCAACGGGTTTCCATTCATGATATGCGGTTGGCTCGGAGGGGAGCCCTTGCTTCGCAAGTCATTGATTAAGATGGGCAAGAGATACTTTAAGACCAACATAATATTCACAAACGGCACGATTCCTCTACCTTCCTGGCCGGACGTGTCCTTTTCAGTGTCGGTGCACGGCACGGAAGAGTATTATTACCAGATAACCGGAGCTCCCCAAGGATCCTATGAAAGAGTCAAACAAAACGCTGACCGCCCTGACCTTGACGTGGTTATTTCCTGCTGCATTACGCGGGTCAACTTCACCTGTATTGAGGCAATGTTGGAAGAATGGAGTAAAACTCACGTAAAAGGGATAGCATTTGAGTTCTATACTCCTATGAAAGGTGAGGGCAATGAACTGTGGCTCGACTGGGAAGAAAGGGATCGGATAATTGACCAGCTCATATCACTGCGCAAGACATATGGAGATTTCATTTGGTTCACAGACCGGGCTTACAGATTGATGAGATCCGACATGGCTCCTTCCATAACCAGGCACTGTCCTTTCAGAAGGATAGGGTTCGCGTGGGATCCCATGGGAAGGCCAAAAAATCCATGTCAGCTCGGACCCCTGGCGGATTGCTCACGGTGCGGATGTATTCTTCCCTTTTACTGCGCCATTTTAACAAACAGGCGCCTACTGATCGGCGAGTTTTATGACGGTGTGGTCTACAGGATCAAAAGGGCACGCCTTAGCTCAAAAATCCATGGCCTCCCTCCAGTCTCTCAACCCCGATAGACAGAAACCTGGCAGCAATTACATTTCGTGCTATCTATGATAGGGTAGATGTTAGTTCCTTCAATTTAATTAATACCTGCTCGGCATGGCCTTTGGTCTTTACCTTAGGCCAAACATGGGCTATTTCCCCTTCCGGGTTGATTAGTACAGTGCTTCGGATGACTCCCATCTTTTCCTTGCCAGCAATCTTTTTCTTTCCCCATGCCCCGTAGCCCTCTAACACCCTGTGATCTGGATCGCTCAAGAGGAGTATCTTTATGCCCTTCTTGTCAATGAATTTTCGGTGTGACTCAATAGAATCAGTCAGGGCTCACCCCCAGTATTACCGCACCTAGTCTGCTGAAGCGAGCTTTTAGCCCTGTGAACTCCAGGGCCTCTGTTGTTCACCCGGATGTGTTGTCTTTAGGGTAGAAATAGAGAACCACCCATTTGCCGGCAAAGTCTTTCAAGCAAGCCTCCCTTCCCTTGCTGTCCGGCAGGCAGAATTCCGGCGCCCTTTCGTTGGGGCTTATCATTTTCACCACCTCCCCTGCTTGCAGGTCAACTTGAACTCAAACCCTATTCCCACTCGATGGTACTGGGTGGCTTAGAAGAAATATCATATACTACCCTATTAACACCTTTAACTTTATTTATTATTCGATTGGAAATGCGGGCCAAAACATCATATGGAACTCTTGTCCAATCCGCTGTCATGGCATCAAGGCTGTCCACTATCCTCACTGCAATGACATGTTCATAAGTACGCTCATCCCCCATCACACCAACAGTCCTGACAGGCAATAGAACTGCAAAGGCCTGCCATACCTTTTCATAGAGCCCTGCCCCTCTGATTTCATCAAGCACAATCACATCTGCCGCCCTTAATATCTCGAGCCTTTTCTCGGTAACCTCTCCCAGTATCCTCACCGCAAGCCCCGGGCCTGGGAACGGCTGCCTCATGACAAGTTCATTGGGCAGCCCCAACTCCCTTCCCACTTGGCGCACCTCGTCTTTGAATAACTCGCGAAGGGGCTCCACCAACTTCAGCCTCATGACAGAAGGTAGCCCTCCCACGTTGTGATGGCTCTTTATGGTGGCAGAAGGTCCCTTGAAGGATACGCTTTCAATCACATCAGGATAAAGAGTTCCCTGAGCCAGATATGTTATCTTGCCTAGCTCCTTTGCTTTTTTTTCGAATACCCTGATAAACTCACGACCGATTATCTTTCGCTTCTTTTCTGGATCAGTTATCCCTTTGAGCTTGCGCAAGAAATGCTGTGATGCATCTACCAAGTGGAGATCCATGCCATACCGCTTTCCAAAAAGTTCCATGACCTCTTCGGTTTCACCTCGACGCAACAAACCATTGTCCACAAAGATGCAAGAAAGCTGTTTTCCAACAGCTTTATGAAGGAGCACTGCAGTGACCGATGAATCAACACCCCCTGAGATGCCACATATCACCCTCTCCTTTCCTATTTGGTCCCGAAGGCTACGAATCGTGCGCCGTACGAATGATGCCATGGTCCAGGAGGGCTCGCAACCACATATTTCAAACAAAAAATTGCTGAGCACCTTAGCCCCCTTAGGTGTATGGGCGACTTCGGGATGAAACTGGACACCATAAAGCCTTTTCTTACGGTCAGCCATGGCGGCCACAGGACTATTCTTGCTTCTGGCCAAGACAATGAAGCCCGGCGGCATCTTTTCTATGCGGTCACCATGGCTCATCCAGACAACCTCTCCATCTTCTTGTCCGAGGCCATGGAAAAGATCCTTGTCATCCAGGATCTCTATGACAGCGTGCCCATATTCCCGCTCCTGGGCTCGTCCCACTGTGCCTCCTAGTGCGTAGGTCATATATTGCATGCCGTAACAGATACCCAATACAGGTATACCCAAGTCCAAGATCCTGCTGTCAAGCAAGGGAGCGTCCTTATCATAAACGCTGAGAGGCCCTCCTGAAAGTACTATACCCTTTGGAGAGAACTCTCTGATATCGTCCAGCTCCATGTCGTACGGGTGTATCTCACAGTACACATGGGCCTCTCGTATCCTCCTTGCGATAAGCTGTGTGTACTGAGATCCAAAATCAAGAACCAGGATTTTATGCTTATAGAGGCTCGCGGTCATTTTGGTGGCACTCCATTAAAGCGTTTGATCACTAAAAACTGTTGGAAACGATGTGGCACTTATGCTGCTAAGTCAGCAGGGATCTTCCCATAGCTATCCACGAGTGGCTGGAATGGGGCCATGGGCCCATCAATCAGTCCAATCGGTAATTAGGGGCCTCCTTGGTAATAATAACATCGTGGACGTGACTCTCGCGAAGGCCTGCACTGGAGATACGAATGAATTTCGCCTTGGTTTGTAGCTCCTCAATATTGGCACACCCTA
>Ga0164318_10000563_pt1 | contig 29104 bp, 25 predicted proteins | sample GuaBasSedimGuay9_FD_113734 | JGI IMG/M metagenome (GOLD analysis project Ga0164318, IMG submission 113734) | Subseafloor sediment microbial communities from Guaymas Basin, Gulf of California, Mexico - Guay9, Core 4571-4, 0-3 cm | ecosystem: Environmental > Aquatic > Marine > Hydrothermal vents...
GACAATAGACAGGATAAGAAATATTCTTTTGAATCGTCACATCGAGTGGCTGTTTTGAAGCGTTCTGTACAGGGCATAGGCTGCTCGAGCGGGCATGGTTCCCGAAGGCCAAAGGCCTGAGGGAGAGCGAGGGCAGCCTTTGAGCTCGATTTCCTCGCTGGGGAAATCGAGCGGCCCTGGTAAGAATGCTTCAAAACAGCCACTCGCCGGTTGAGTCACATTTCTTGGCTAAACGTTTACAAGATGTTTGAATTGTTTTTCAGGCGAGGATCTTTTTGAAATGTCTGGTAAGAAGGGGGACGACCTTGAAAAGATCGTCCACTATCCCATAGGTGGCAACACTGAAGATCGGGGCCTCCGGGTCTTTGTTTATCGCGATGATGACATCCGAGGATTTCATGCCGATCAGGTGCTGGATCTGGCCGCTGATACCGCAGGCGATGTAAACTTTCGGACAAACAGTCTTGCCGGTCTGGCCTACCTGATGGGAATACGGTATCCAGCCGGCGTCAACAGCTGCCCTTGAAGCGCCGACAGCGCCGCCGACTGACAAGGCCAGTTCTTTTATAACAGCGAAATTCTCCCCGGAACCGACTCCTCTTCCTCCGGAAACTATAATATCGGCTTCAGAGAGATTTATAGTCTCTTCTATCTCCTCAACTACATCTATCAATTTGCTGCGTGAAACATATATCTCGTCGGGGAATTCCTCTTTTATGATCTCCCCTTTCCTTCCCGGATCCGGATCAAGCTCTTTCATCACTTTGTGCCTGACCGTTGACATCTGCGGCCTTGTATCAGGACTGATGATCGTCGCCATTATATTGCCTCCGAAAGCGGGCCTGGTCTGCAGCAGCAGCTTTTCCTTCGGATCGATATCCAGTCCGGTGCAATCGGCCGTAAGGCCCGCCCTGAGAGCAACAGCAACGCGGGAAATAAGGCTTCTGCCGATCGTAGTGGCGCCGCAAAGAACTACCTCCGGTTTATATCTGGCTACAAGTTCCGTAAGCACTTTGCTATAAGGGTCATCCTGGTATACTCTGAGTTTAGGGGAGTCCACAAGATAGACCTTGTCCGCGCCCCTGGCTATAACTTCCTTGCACCCCTCGTCCATATTATCCCCCAGGAGTACCGCGCAAAGATCAACACCAAGCTTATCCGCGAGTTCTCTTCCTTTGCCCAGCAGCTCAAAAGAGACAGACTGGACCTTGCCTTTTTTCTGCTCGCTGAATACCCAGACATCCTTATAAGAAGAAAAATCAAGTGTTTCTTTTTTCTCTTTCTTTTGAATGATTATGGCATCAAATTTACACGATTCTACACATGCCCCGCATAAAGTGCATTTGGCCAGGTCAATAACCGCCTTCTTGTCCGCCATGGTAATGGCGCCGAACGGACATGCCTTAACACAAAGCGAACAGCCCACACATTTCTCACTCAATATTTTTATCGCGTCTTTTTCGCTCATATCTATTCGCTGGCTCGGGTGTGGTTCCGATCCCGCATCGTTCAGCGGGGACGTTCCCAATATGCCGCTTCAACCTGTAATAACATCTTTAATGAGTTCCGCAAGTTCCCTGGATGTCTGCTCGGGTTCTCCTTCAAGAACGCGTCCGCCTTCCCTGGGCGGCGGCGTGAATATCTTGACCACCCTTGTGGGAGACCCGTCAAGGCCGATCTTATTCTCGTCACAGGCAACATCGTCAGCCGTCCAAACCTGTATCCCGGCTTTTTGGGCCCTCATCTTACCTTTTAATGAAGGCAGACGCGGCTCGTTGATCTCTTTGACCACTGTCAAAACAGCGGGGATCGGGACCTCGATAATGTCATATCCCTCTTCCGTCATGCGTTCCACTGTCGCGCCGGCGGTGTCGATCTTCTCGATCTTCTTCACATAGGTGACCTGGGGTATGTCCAGATGCATGGAAACGCCGGGACCCACCTGGGCTGTATCCCCGTCTGAGGCCTGCTTCCCGCAGAAAATGATCTTGTAATCACCGATCTTCCTGATAGCCTGAGAAAGCGTATAACTTGTGGCCCAGGTGTCACTGCCCGCAAATTTTCGGTCGCTGATCAGAACAGCCCTGTCACACCCCATGGATATGGCTTCCCGCAGAGCTTCTTCAGTCTGCGGCGGCCCCATACTGATGACAACGACTTCGCCCTGTCCCAGGGTCTCCCTGACACGAATAGCTTCCTCTATCGCGTACATATCAAAAGGGTTGATGATGGACTCCACCCCTTCGCGTTTAAGGGTATTTGTCTCCGGATCTATTTTGACATCGGTTGTGTCCGGAACCTGCTTGATGAGTACAAGTATCCTCATTTTGCAAGGCTTCTCTTTATGAGGGAGGAAGCTATAACGCCCCTCTGTATCTGGTTGGTCCCCTCGTAAATCTGGGTTATTTTGGCGTCCCGCATCAGCTTTTCAACCGGATATTCCTTCATGTATCCGTAACCGCCGAATATCTGCACAGCGTCAGTGGTGACCTTCATGGCAGTATCAGAGGCAAAAGTCTTACACGCCGCGGACGGTTCCGCGATGTTCTTTGCGCCTGAATCTATCATCCGCGCGGCGGAATAGACCAGGGCCCGGGCCGCCTCTACCTGAATAGCCATGTCGGCCAGCATGAACTGCACTCCCTGGAAAGAAGATATCGTATGGCCGAACTGTTTTCTCTCATGAGAATATTTCACGGCCTCATCCAGCGCCCGCTGGGCTATACCCACAGCCTGAGCCGCGACACCGGGCCGGGAGTGATCAAATGTCTTCATGGCCACTATAAAGCCGAGTCCATCCCTGCCAAGAAGATTTTCTTTAGGCACACGGCAGTCCGTAAATATGACCTCTCTGGTCGTCGAACCCCTTATGCCCATTTTATTCTCTTTTTTGCCGAAACTTAAACCCGGAGTATCCTTCTCAACGATAATAGCGTTCGCACCCCTTGCTCCCTTTGATTTATCCGTCATCGCGATAACCGTATAGATATCGGCTTCACCGCCGTTTGTTATCCACTGTTTGGTGCCGTTAAGAACATAATGATCCCCGTCTTTCCTGGCGGTGGTCTTTATCCCTCCAGCGTCTGACCCGGCCTCCGCCTCAGTAAGCGCGAACGCGGCAAGGTTCTTCCCGGAAGCAATATCCGGCAGGTATCTGGCTTTCTGTTCGTCAGTGCCGTAAAGAATGATCGGAAAGGCCCCCAACCCCGTGGCCGCGAATGCCAGCGAAATACCGCCGCATCCCCAGGAAAGCTCTTCCGTGGCGATCGCGAGGTCAAATACTCCGCCGCCCAGGCCGCCGTATTCTTCAGGGATATAGATCCCGCAGATATCGGAGTCAGCGAACACCTTTATAATATCCCGGGGGAACTCGCCGCTTTCATCATACTCAGCGGCAACGGGTTTTATTTTTTCCTCCGCGATCCGGCGGCACAAATCTTTGATCATCTGCTGTTCTTCGGTCAAAAGATAGTCCATGTCCAATCTCCTTATTTTTAGCCGTTCGGCTTAAACAAACAACCGCAAACCGCCGCTTACGCCTGAACCAACAAATCAAACCTAAGAGTCAAACTGCAAATAGCAACCCACTATCCGGTAAATCTTCTGACAACAAGGCTGACATTATGGCCGCCAAACCCCAGAGAATTACTTAGCGCAACATTGATCTCCTCTTCCCTCGCCTGATTGGGGACATAATCCAGATCGCACTCGGGGTCAGGGTACTCATAATTGATGGTAGGAGGTATGACTTTATCTTCGATCGCCTTGGCACAGGCAATAATTTCGGCCGCGCCTGTCGCGCCGAGCATGTGGCCGGTGACCCCTTTGGTGGAACTGACGGCAAGTTTATAAGCGTACTCCTTGAAAACCGATTTTATGGCCCCGGTTTCCATCTTATCATTCAAAGGCGTTGAAGTGCCATGCGCATTTATATAATCCACTTCCTCAGGATTCAGACCGGCATCCTCAAGACAAGATTTCATACATCTCACCGCACCGGAGCCGGTAGGATCGGGCGCTGTCATATGATAAGCGTCCCCGCTCATGCCATAACCGAGCAGCTCACAGTATATATGCGCTCCCCTTTTTCTGGCATGCTCCAGTTCTTCCAGGACGACAACCGCCGCTCCTTCACCCATGATAAAACCGTCCCTTTCCCTGTCAAAGGGGCGCGATGCCTTCTCAGGCTCATCGTTACGCCGGGAAAGAGCCTTTAAAGCGCAAAACCCGCCGAAACCCATCTTCGTTATAGCTGCCTCCGTCCCTCCGGCGACCATTATATCCGCCTCATCCCTCTGTATGATCTTAAAGGCATCTCCTATGGAATGACTGGCTGTCGCGCAGGCGGTTACAGCGGCTGAATTCGGCCCTTTAAGCCCCAGTTCGATGGAGACCAAGCCGGATGCCATGTTCACTATCAGCATTGGGATCAAAAACGGGGACATCTTGGATGCCGCTTTATTTTCATCAGGAGTATTCAGATATTTCGCGTGTTCCGTTTCGATCGTATGCAATCCGCCTATACCCGAACCGATATAGACCCCTGCTTTATCTCTGTTGATCTCATCAAGGTCGAAACCACTGTCTTCGACAGCTATTTTTGCGGCGGCAATGGCAAACTTTACAAACGGGTCAAGGCGCCTTTCCTGCTTCAGGGACATGTATCTGGTCGCGTCGAAATTCTTCACTTCAGCGGCAATATGCGAATTAAACGGTGAGGGGTCAAAAGCAGTAAGATGAGCAACTCCCGTCTTACCGTTTAGAAGGGCTTCCCAGAAATCTTTGACATTATTCCCCACGGGAGTGATCGTACCCACTCCCGTAAGGACTACTCTTCTGTTGTTAGACATTATTATATTATTGTTAAACGGAAGGCGTTTATATCATTCTTTAGCGGCTTTCTCTGTAACATATTTGATAGCTTCGCCGACGGTGGTCAGTTTTTCTGCATCTTCATCCGGGATCTCGGCTCCGAACTCTTCTTCAAGCGCCATGACCAGCTCGACCGTATCCAGAGAGTCGGCGCCAAGATCGTCAATAAATTTGGCATCCTCTTTGACTTCCTCCATCTTAACACCAAGCTGTTCAGCGACAATGGATTTGACTTTTTCCGCTACCTCAGACATGTGCTCCTCCTTTTTTAACTCTGTATAAATTCGCTACATAACCATTCCGCCATCTACCTGGACAACCTGACCGGTGATATATGCCGAATCGTCACTTGCCAGGAAGAGAGCTAATTTTGCTACATCCTGCGTATTTCCCATCCTGCCCAAAGGAATGACCCCCAGCAGCTTCTGTTTTGCTTCGTCAGTGAGCTTATCGGTCATGTCCGTCTGGATGAAGCCGGGCGCGATGGCATTAACGTTTATGTTGCGGGACCCCAGCTCCTTGGCTACACTTTTTGTGAGCGCAATGAGCCCCCCTTTACTGGCGGAATAATTAGCCTGTCCCGCATTTCCCATGAGCCCTATTATAGAAGCCATATTGACGATCCTGCCGCTTCTACTCTTCATCATCGGACGGGCAACCGCCTTGATACAGTTAAAGGCCCCTTTGAGGTTCACGTCAAGCACGGCATCCCACTCCTGTTCTGACATTCTGAGAACAATATTATCGCGGGTGATGCCGGCATTGTTGACAAGTATATCTAAACTGCCAAAATTGTCAAGAATTTTCTTGACGAAATCCTCGACTTCCCGCGTCGATGTTACGTCAATTTTCCCGGTAAGGACCTTCCGTCCGCCCGCGCTCTCAATTTCGGCTTTTGTAGCGTCCAGTGTTCCCTCATTGACATCGCAGATCGCCAGATCAGCCCCTTCTCCGGCAAAAAGCATCGCGATATGTTTCCCGATGCCGCGTGCCGCTCCAGTGATCATGGCAACCTTGTTTTCGAGTTTCATAATACCTCCGGTGTTTTTCCGAACTAAATTCTAACGATAATACGCTTTTTGTCAAGTAGAATTTAACCGAGAATATCTTTTATGACCTCATAAAGATGCTTATGGTCAATGGGCTTACTGACTATCCCGTTAACCCTGTTCCTGACAGAGGTGTCTATTGTGGAAATATCGTCGTGATAAATGGAAAAGAATACCACCGGCAAATGCGGCTTCATCGCCTTGAGGGCATCCAGCACCGCCTCACCGTCCATCCCGGGCATCTTAAAATCCGTTATAACCAGATCAAAATCCAGCTCTTTGGCCTTCTTTATGCCCTCTTCGCCCGAGGAAACTGTCGTTACCTCATATTCCCCTAGACTTTCCAGGTTCACCTTGACCAGCTTACAGAGATCCACTTCATCATCGATAAACAAAATCTTCTTTTTATTATTGTTGCTGCCCACCTTGATCCCCCTCCTTGAATATCGGTAAAATAACAGTAACTCCCGTACCCTGCCCTTCCTTACTTTCTATATTTATGATCCCCCCGTGTCTTTCCACTATGGATCTTGTAATAGTTAATCCCAGACCCGTGCCCCCCTGTGAAAATCTGGTCGTAAAGAACGGATCAGACACTTTGCTTAATTCATCCCCGGGTATGCCCAGACCCGTATCTTTTATTTCGCAGATAAGGACACTGCTCCCGACTTTGAATAAATCCGATGCCCTCCGCCCTATACCGTTCCCTACTTCCGTCAGATCTTTAGCGTATATCCTGGCGGTAATTTCCCCTCCTTCGGGCATGGCATGCAGAGAGTTCAGAATAATGTTGATAAATACCTGCTTCATCTGTTCCTCGTCTATCATGATTAAAGGAAGGCCGGCTGTAAAATCCTCTGTCACTTTTATTTTCATAAGGGCCAATTGCTTTTTCATCATCCTGAAGGAGGCCCTCATGACCTCAGTTACTTCGTAAGGAACAAGGCGCAAGGGGTGCGGGCTCGAAAAATCAAGCAGCCTGCGCACGATCTTATCCGCCCTGACTACGGCCTCTTTGATCATCTTTAACACCTCGGCCTGGTCTTTGTTGGCAGGGATTGATTCTCTTTCCAGGTAATCGATGCCCTGGACTATGATGCTTAGCGGATTCTTTACTTCATGTGCCACACCACTGGCAAATTGTCCCACAGCCGCCATCTTGGCCGACTGAATAAGCCGTTTCTGGGTTTCTCTGACTTCATTATACGCCGTCTGCAGTTTTTGTTCCGCTTTTTCATGCCTGTCTTTCAGCAGATGGACCTGGAAAAAATCTTTCCGCGCGTAAAATTCCATGGAATAGCAGACGGCCATTCCAATAACATTCGCGCTGATGAAAAAAAAAGTGCTGTTCTCCAGAACGGCAGCAGGAATATTGCCGAATCTCACTGCCACGATCTCGTAAACCGCCAGGATAAACCAGCCCGCAGACGCCGCCCAGATAAACCGGATCCTGAGAAATGTATACGTGATTATTAATATAAGGATCAGGCTAGTATAGTAGAAAAAGTGCATCGAAGGCGGAGCGGCCGCATTCATCTCGATGATGCCAACGCCAGCCGCCACTGCCCAGCCGACAAGCAGCACCTGCTTATATCCTTCGAAAAGACGAAAAACGGAGAACAGTAAGATTCCGAGCCCAAAGGGGCAGACAACCGCATAGCGGATAAACCACAGCATACCCCTGGTCTCCGGGTTTATTTGTGCCTCAAATACCCCGGAAATGCCGTAGAAAAAAACCCCTGTCAAAACAGCGAATCTTACCTGTTTTAAAAATCTTCTAAAATAATTCTCACTAAAGGTCTTTTCGAGATCCCCGGCGAATGACAGGGTAAGAGGATTTAATTTTATTTTTTCCATTTTCACCATTATACCTCGACACCCGAAGCATTACAAGAATTTAGCTGGGAATAAAAACAGGGGTTACGGCCGCTGAAAGGCCATAACCCCCTGTTTAAAGAAACAAATTCTTTTTCAAGCATTTGTTCTATGCTGCCACCAGCTCCATTTGCCGCTAAATATGTCTCAGACAACGCCACTTGATCCTCTCGGCGAACCGATACGGCAGAATATGCCACCCCTTTTCGCCGTCCAGGAACTCCAGCATACGGTAGAAAACCACATGAATAACCGTGACACACCTCCTCTGCTTGATATTTTCCTTGTTTCCCCTGCCCAATAAAAAAGCAACCCATTTTATAGGGTTGCCGTCAGAATTATCATTATATAGGATCCTCTTTTTATCCGCGTTATTTAATAAAAGTTTAGCACCATTTTTATTTTAGTCAAGCTGAATAATAAGATTTCCCTCCTTTATTTTATCTTAATAGTTTCTGAAAATTTTCCGCCGGTCAGGGCGTCGATGTAGGCGGTGAGCTCTTCTATCCTGACCTGTTTCTCAGGATCACACTCTTTTCCGTTTTCAAGGGTCTTCAACATTCCCGCCAAAAGCCGCTTTCTCTCAAAATACAACCGCGTGACCTCCTCGAGTATATTATCCCTGAGTTGCACCATCAGCTTGCTCCTGATGTCGATGTTCGTCTGGGAATCGTTCCAGACAAGATCGGAAAGGTCCCATGTAAGGCCTATCCCCCAGTCGGTATCTATTTCCCGGGGGCCTTCCACAATATATGATTTTGTCGAATTTTTGTATATTTCTATATTGTCGTCCCTCGACTCCGAAAAACTCAGGGAGACCTTCGGCATGATAGCTTTCCACTCCGCACCGCGGCGCCATCTTTTAATCTTTTCCGGGCTCACTTCCGCATATTCAATAGCCATCCTGTGGACATCCCTGATCGAAGGCTCTGTGCCATTGCGGCCGCTACCGCGGGCCAAAACCCGCACGGCGCTGTTCTCCGGAATAAAATCTATAGCCCGCCTGTACAGATACTCCCCGCAGGCAACCCAGAGCCATCTGCGCCCCTTTCCGTCCCTGTGCCCCTTTAAAAAAGAGATATACCCGGGAAGCGTTCTCTCAAAAAAAGGCTGCCAGTACCCTGCCTTACCCGAATACAGGAAGACCCTTTTATCTGTTGCCGCGAAAAGGCCTTTTTCCGTCCAGGCGGCATACCTCACATACGCCTTCGGAAGCCCGGTAGTATCGACCCGTTCCAGTAAACGGCCCTCCTCGCTTAGTATAAACAGGCCTTCTGTAGTCGCGATAACAACGCCCGCCGGACCGGAAGGATCGATATTCCCGGTTATTGAAAATTCTTTTTCCTCCTCCATCATCGCGTCCGTCTCATCGGTCTCTTCTTCGCCATACTCCTTCAGCAGGGATATCTTCTTCCATAGTTCTCCTCCGTCAGATGAGCAGAACAAATCTCCGCCGGCGGTTATAAATATGCTGCCATTGCGGCAGGCCGCATCATCTATTGTTTCTGTCAACAGCTCCGGGCCTGTCCGTTTCCAGGATCTTCCCCTTATACGAAAAAATCCTTCCCCGGACCAGGCAAATACGCCGCTATCGGCTCTTTTCTCAAAAGGAACAACCACCCCCGCAATATCTTGCCTGCCCGGCAGCCGTTTCCACGAAACACCGGCCGGGCCTGTATAGACACCTTTGCCGGTCGCGATAAATATATCCTCCCCGGCGACCGCTATGTCCCTGACATCAAAGACACTGCCGCAGGGAAGATCGATCCCCTGCCACCTGCCTCCCCCATCCTTTGTCGAGTAAAAACCCGTCTCTGTTCCGGCATAAAGCACATCCGTTCCTTCAATACCTTTGATACATAATATCCTTCCGGCTATCCCCCCGGACATATCTTCCCATTTATTGCTGTCTGCCTCTGCTCGACCGGAAACGGAAAACATACACAGTGTTAAAATGAGCATCACATTATATTTTCCAACCATGCTCTATACTCCTCCTATGTTAAAAGTCAATGTTTTCAGGCACACCCCCGGGCTGCGGCCGGATTGCGCCCCGGGGTGTGCCTGAATAGGGCTGAAACAGGGTATTTTCTTGACAATTCCGACAAATTTGGTAGAATATGATTGTCAATAAAAACGCGGATCCGATTCAGGATTTTCGCGTTATAAAGGCGGGTGATTACCCCCTACCCTCACCCGCCTTTTATTTTAATTTTATTTTGCTTTTTTGTCAATATTTTTTTTATTTTTTATCATATAAGCCTCCAAGGTTGCGCCCTGTTGATCCTGCAGGTATAATATGTCTCATGAGCGGTAAATTCCCTGAAAACTTCTTATGGGGCGCCTCTACTTCCTCCCACCAGGTCGAAGGGGACAACTTCTTTAACGACTGGTGGGAATGGGAGAAAAACGGCCATACTGAGCCTTCCGGAAGAGCCTGCGACCATTACCGCAGATTCAGGGAGGATTTCCGGGCAGCGAAGGAACTGGGGCACAATACCCACAGGTTAGGGATAGAATGGAGCCGCCTTGAAAAAGATGAAGGCGTATGGGACCGGGCCGGATGGGACCACTACAGATCGGTGATAGATGAGCTGAACAAACTGGGCATCGAGCCTGTCGTGACCCTGAACCACTTTACTGTTCCGCTCTGGTTCGCGCGCAAAGGCGGATGGCTGAATGAAAGATCAGCCCGCTTTTTCACGCGTTTCGCCGTGAAGGCCATAAAAGAACTGGGTGATCGCACACAGTACTGGATAACCATCAACGAACCTCACGTCCTGGCGTTCCTGGCGTATTTCCACGGCCAATGGCCGCCCTGCAGAAAAAGCTTTGATGAAGAGCTTATTGTTTTAAAGAATATGCTTAAAGGCCACGTCAATGCTTACGGCCGGATGCATGAATACGCAAACAGCGCCACAGGGATCAGAACGCCGAAAATAGGCATTGCCAAAGCCGTGACCGCGTTCCACCCGTGCTCACCGTACTCGGTCCTTGACCGGCTGTCCGCCTGTTACCGCAACAGGTTTCATAATCACAGCTTTATCATATCCGCCATAAAAGGGCGGATACTTATACCAGGCCTCCGCAGGGATAAACTTCCGGTAAAGAACGCGGTGGATTTCATCGGGCTCAACTACTATTTCCGCCAGTTCATCCGCCATAAAAAAGCTTTCACAAAAGGCCCCCTCGGCGACGTCTGTTCGCTCGAACATCATGACACGGCAGGAGGGATAACCGACATGGGATGGGATATCTATCCCAAAGGGCTCTATGAAGTCCTTACAAGCTTCTCGCGCTACCGGCTGCCTGTTATCATCACTGAGAACGGTCTTGCCACAAATGATGATTCCCTGAGGCGGCGTTACATAAAGGATCATCTTTTCCAGCTCCTTCGGGCTATAAACAATGGGGTCCCGGTGATCGGATACCTGCACTGGTCTCTTCTGGATAATTTTGAATGGGCCGAAGGATACACCAAGCGTTTCGGGCTTATCCACGTGGATTATAAAACGCAAAAGCGCACTGTCAGGGACTCCGCAAGGTATTACGCGTCGGTGATACGGGGAGCAAAACTTTAATTCATCACGCGCTACGCAAATATTCTGTCATACGCCTGCTGTATATCCTGAAGCTCTCCCCCGCTCAACTCCCAGTCTGGCGCTTTAACATTCTGCTCCAGCTGGGCCGGGGTCCGGCAGCCGGCAATACAACTGGCGATCCCGGGACGGCTGAGCACCCAGTTGATGGCCACATCTGACACCGGCGCTTTATGTTTCCCCGCTATGCCGTCAAGGACTGAGACGAAATTCCCGGCCTTGCTCCAGAAGGGTTCACGGTAATACTGGTAAAAAAAAGACCGGACGTCCCCTTTTGGGAAATTCGGCGGCGCCTTATACTTTCCCGTCAAAATGCCGCCGCCCAGGGAGCCGTAAGAAAGGATAGACACGCCCTTACCTTCGCAGAAAGGAACAAGATCCTTCTCTATTGTCCTGTCAAAAAGGGAATACTGCATCTGGTTGCTCTTTACAGGCGCTATCAAAAGGGCGCGCTCCAGGAGTTCCCGGCTGAAATTGGATACTCCGATATATCTGACCTTCCCTTCCTCGACAAGGCTCTTCAACTCTCCGAACGTTTCATCCAAAGGCGTATTCTCATCAGGCCAGTGGCACTGGTACAGGTCAACGGTCTCCACGCCGAGGCGCCGCAGGGAATTTTCGATCTCTTTCCTTATAAAGCCGGCGCTCAGATCGACCCTGATCGAGCGGCCTTTCTGCTCAAGGCCGCATTTTGTGGCGATAACCACGCGGCCGGCCTTCTTCCTTATCGCCCGCCCGATGACTTCCTCGGAACGGCCGTTTCCGTAGATCGGGGCGGTATCGATAAAATTGATGCCTTTTTCAATGGCCTGTTCCACGACACGCATTGACATGGAATCATCGGCCTCCCCCCAGCAATCCCCGCCGAAGACCCATGTCCCGAGCGCGACAGTAGACACCTCCAGGTCTGAATTCCCTATTTTTCTGTATCGCATCTTTTGCCTTTCTGTTCTGGATCTAAACCGTCTTACGCCTTCTATTATACTCCAAGACGCCGGGCGGGTAAACAGATTCAATCCCCCCGTTTTCCGATGCGGAATCGGAACTAATGGTGCCGATCCCGCATCGGAACCTGCGCCCGGCAACCTTGCATCTTTAAAAAAGTTGTGGTAACCTTCGAAGTATGAAAAAGAGGATGTGGACGCTGATAACACTGGCGGCATTGATTACGATCACGTGGGGCATAACCTGCAGGGTATTTGATTCGCAATTCGCGGAGATCACTATAGACTGGTTCGCTTTTCTGGCGGGGATATTCCTGGCAGCCGAAGGCACCTGCAAGATACTGAAATCATCCGGTCCCTTCTTCCCCGGTCAGTTCCTGAGAACGCTCCGGGTCATCATCGGCACATGCGTTTTCACGATACATCTGCTGCAGTTCATGCGCTTCTAGTTCAGTCCCTGAAGCATGCGCTGTTCTTCACCCGCGTTACAGCGACCGGCCGACTTCTTCCATTGAACTGCGGTAAGCGTCGATCTCTTTCCAGTTGACCCGGGTTATTCTCAAGGATATAACGCCGTTGAACAGAGCGCGCATGATATCCGCGAGCTGCGCGCCGCTCTTATTCCCCATATCTTCTATCAGATCAATAAAACCATGATACCCCAGAAAAGCCAGCAGGTTCCTTGTCGATTCCATAAGATCAGGGTCATCCGAAGATTTGCCGGGGGAATCGATCAACCTCTTGTTATTCAAAATCAACGTAGCTACTTCCAGAGTTTTTATTTCCGGGATCTGGGCGTTGGCGGCCTCTTTTCGGCTTGCGTATACGTCTTTTCCAATGACAAACCTGTCCGCCAGTTGCTTAAACCCTTTGGCATCCAGTTCCGCCTTGAAATCCGTAACAGCCTCTGCTTCCTTTCCCGTAAGACATAATACGAACGCCTCGGGATTCTTCCTCCAGTTCTTCTCCATCTCCGCTGCCGCTTTTTCCAGCCATTTTCTTAGATCCTCTAAACCATCAAAATGCGACACTCTTGTATTGATACCCATTTTTCGGAATTCCCTTGCATCGCGCCTCCCATAATCCTCCTGCAGGGGCCTTGTTTCGAAATTATAGCCCGGAATGATATGAATGTTAAGGGCCCCCCGGCGGAAGTCCTCCTTTAGAAACTTTATCTGACTGGTAAATTCATAATTGCCCGTCAGGTCTAATTTGCCCTGTATCCCTTCAAGGTCTATCCTCGATACGGGCCCTTCTAATGGGTTTTCACGCTGCTGCCTTTGACCAAAGTTCAAGGCCAGAAGCGCCTTTTCACTGACAGTCAGGCGGTTCCCCATGCCCGGCCTGAGGTTCAATCCGTCCATCTTTTTCTCAAGCTCACTGATGAATTCCCGCAATGACAGATCATCTACATCCTCCCCGATCTCCCGGACAAGGGCGTCATAGGCACTCCTGACTTTTTCTCCCACCCCGCGCATATATGTATGTCTGGTAAGGACTTCCTCATACTCTTTGCCGTCCAATTCCGTGATCCCTGTTCCTTCGAACCGGCCTTCCGGCAGTCCGATGAACCCTCCTTCGCCCAGTTCATGGATAAGCCCCATGAGCGAGAGTGGATTATCCCTGTCCATAAGACCCTCATAAAGATAAAGCACGTCCTCCTTTTCGATATTTTTCCCGAACGCACCATTGACATTCTCATGATGCTGTAAAGCAACCACTTTTTTAACTTTTCCCATTTTATTTTTAAGATCTTTGAAAAGAGCCTTCTCTTCCTGCTCGGTTAAGGAATGCCTGCCTTTTCTGTTCTCGACAAATCCCTCCAGCGACTCCGCAACCTCTCTGGCATCTCTAGTTATTACGGCTCCATGTCCATCTGTAACCATTCTTATGTCAACGGGGTCCATGGAAGGGTGTATAATACGGAGAATATTATTTTCTATTTCCATCGTCGTAAAACCATCTGTCAGCAACTTCCCGTCTCGGCCGAATAATTTACCGATGAGACCGGCTTCAACACCCTCTCCGGCAAATACTCCGGCCTGTATCGCTCTGTATCTTTGCAAAAAACGATTGTAGGCTTCTACCTCACGGCCTCTATCTGTAGAGGTTAATATAGTTACCACCTCTTCTACTTTTATATCAGACGGCATCTTTAAACTCTCCGGCAGACTCTCAAAGAATTTTCTGTATCCCTCAAGACGCGTCACATGCAACGACCCGTCACCCAGCGCGTCACGCATTTCTTTTATAATTTCCGCGTCTGCTGTCTCTACTATCTTCAATGCATAATCCCTTACCCGGTCTTGATGCGTTTTTTCTGCAAACCCTCTTTGACCCGCTATAGCCCCGGGCGGAATTGCTGCGGGTTGAGCCGCAACTTGCCGAAGTTCATCTTCTTTAACCGGTGTTTCAAGGCCTGCAGCGATCAAAATTTCGCCTTTGGGTATATTCACCCGCCAACCCGAGGCGTGGCAAACCACAAAACCGCCGTCTTCCGTTATTTCCATGTCATCTATGTTCTTGATCGCGTCCGGCCCTTTTTCCTCCCCCAGTCTTCTCAATACGAAAACAGCCGCTTCAAAAGAATTCATTCCTTTATCCCCGTATATAGCGGCACCCAGTATCGGGTTCAATTTGCTGGCGATCGCCATTATCGATGCTTTCGCGAGGACCGAACTCAGCATGCGCTGCACATCCGTAGTCTGGCCGGCAAGGAGGCCGAAATACGGGCTCTGGTAACTTTCCGCGCTGGTGAATTTCGGCAGTATCGATACATACGATATCCCCGCTTCTTCAAACAAACTGCCGAGATTCTCCGCGTGGAACCCCCCTGTCATAAGAATGGTGCTTTTAACGTTTTCCGCCATGCTGCCAAAACGCAGGTTCTTCAGGAAAACCTTATCTCTTTCGAACGAATATTCGTAAAATTTCGTGATCTCCCCGCGGTAATCGTCCAGCATGCCGATATTCGCATCCGGCCGCACGTCTATCCTGTACCTTGGCGCCTGCTCCTCGATAAAATTCACGAAATTATTAACGTCAAAAGAATCTTTGCCGCCGAGATAGTACTTGTAATCCGTCCTGGTAAGGGTTATATCAAAGATGTTTTTCAAAAGCGCGAGATTCCGTGAAAGCGTGTTCAGCCGGCGCTCGGTATCGTTCCGGTACAGCGGCTCTCTTATTTCGACTTCAAGCCCGTCGGTCTCTTCCATTACCCTGGAACGATCGACAGCCTCATAAGTGGTCATATATACGATGTAGTTCGAAAGTTCCGGAAACCGGCCGATATCGATCCCAAGCTCCCGTGCTTTATCCAGAAGATAACCATAAAACGCCTTGCGTGTTATCCTTTTGGTCTTAAAAGAGACGCTCTTGGAGACGAGTTCCCTTACTTCATTTCTCGAAAGGCCGCTTTTAAGCTCATCAATAAGTATGTTCCTCTCCATATTGGCTTTTTTAAAGTCTATCTCCTGCTCCTGGCTCATCGCCTGTGTCAGGAGGTACAGGTTGGAGAAGCGTTTAACCTGTATCCCGCTTTCCTTTGCCGTCTGAACCAGGAATTCCAGATACCCGCGAAGATCGTCGTTACCTGCTTTATACGCGCTGTATGCCATGTCGACCTTTAACAATTCCGGTGTATAAATATGCCGTTTGAGGTTGTTCAGGATGTGGGTAAGTTCCTTCAGGTATTTGTCGACCTCTGTTTTGTAGGCGAGAGATTTTCTGTATACATTGAGATTGGCCAGGTACAGATCCTTGTCCTCTATACCCCACAGCACGACCTTTCCGGGATTGTTGACCGCGTAAAACTCCGCCCCGTTTATCTCTCCCTTTTTCAGGAAATAATCAGCGACCTCCCTGCGGATGGCTTCCCCTGTTATTGAAGTGAACACCGTAAGATCGTAATCCCCGGCGCCCCCCTCAAGATTGACCAGGCGGATACCATACTCCTTGTTCAGGTAATCGATGATATCGGCTATCTTATGCTGGGCGAAACAGTTGCAGTGGGCATCCTGTATATGAACAACAACTTTATCAGGATCGCCCTTAAAGGAATATTTGACCTCCCCCAGGTGTTCCGGAACGGTAAAAGTGTCTGTGTCAAGGTGCGCGAACCGGACATGTTCCTGCAGCGGTAGTTCATGCGAAACATCACTAATATTCACCGTGGCCCGGGCGTCTGCAACAACACTCCAGCTAAAAAAGGCAAATAAAGCCCCCCCGCTTATTACTCTTTTTATTACAATATGTCGATTTAGCCACGCGTTTAACATCTTATTCACCTGTCGGGACTTTTTAAATTTCTTTATTTAGTAGGCAAAAAAATACTTTTTTACATTTATAATTATAATGCGCTTAATGTTCCATTAAATAGTTTACCTTTGAAAACAGAAATCTCCAAACCTAAAGAACTAACTTTTTTAAATTCTAATTATGGTTAGTTTATAGTGGTGAGTTATTGTCAAATGTTGTGGACTGAATTATTTTCAAGAGCATCTTTCCCTCCAATTTGCGTATTCCGGTCAGCTTGTACCACTCATTCCGGAATTTAGTTACCACCTATTCCGGTTGATATTGACCACTCATTCCGCTCAACTTGTACCGCCTGTCGGAGCGAAGCGACGCTGGTTTTATTGTATATCAAAGATCGTAGTAGCAGTAGCTTTTTCTTTTTGCTTCTTTTTCTTTTGTAACTACTCAGGTACCCTATAGTGTCGACATAAAGGGTTTGCCGGTGATGGCGTTTGAGAGGGCTTCAAGGGGATTTACGGAGTTCTTTTTCGCAGTTGATATATAACTGCGGACACGGCAAAAATCTTTAGCACCCTTGTTGCTTCTGAAAGTTCCGGATATTTTCTATTGAACCTTTACCATTCTAAAGTCTCTTTCGGCCCGATTGTTATCGAATGGCACGTTGAAATCATGCATAAAAGCAAGGGTTTCTTCTTTTCGCAGAGAAAGACGCTCCAATAAATTTCTTGCCTTCGTTTTTTTAGGACGTCCCCTTGTATTTTTGCCTTTGGAATTGCTTTCCGGTGGCGGGTTTTCATAACACCCTGCTTCAAGGATCAGTTGATAGAGTGTCTCGAATTCCTGCAGTTCATATTGAGGCAGCCGATTGGCTGTTTGACTTGTTTGTTCAACTGCTTTTTTGATGCCTATCAAACAATCTTTCATTTGCTTAGCCCATGCCTGACCTTCTTGCTCATATATATACGTTAATTCGCGCAGATGATGAGCATTGCAAAGACCATGAAGACCATCGTATTGGAAGTACGATTTAAATGCATCATGGATGGCACGTCCCTTAAACTGTGGAAGAATACCGATACCGTCAATTGCTTCTTTTCCACGCTTTTGGTGAACTCCGATATAAGTAAATTTGAAATTTGAAGCTACATGCATCCAATGGAGTATCCCTTTTACACAACAACCTGTCTCATCAAAATGATCAACATCCGATTTGACGAGACAATCCATGATCCGTTCCAGAGGTTTTTGAAGAATGTCGGAACAGGACTGTGTGATAGCGGCTATTGTTCCCTGGCTTAAGTGGACATTGAATAAATCATACAGCAATTCAGATGTCCGCTGATACGGCAAAAGCTGATAAATCCTAAGATAAGCTATGATCGATTTCAGCCGCGAACCATCCATGACACGTATTTTTTTCTCAAGTTTTATGATCCCCCCCCCTGGCCGATCGCAATTCGGCAGACAGTTGGCAAATAAAACAAATGGCCGCTTCCTCCCCGGACTGATATATAGCTCTGGCAGCTTTTCTATCAGTCATCGGTTAATTTTTCCCGGAAGTTTTTGGATAAAGGGTAAACGTAAACATCCTTGATAGTTGTTTCGATTGACCTGTATTGATCGTTACGAGTACGCCCTTTTGTCTGACCGGTATAAATCCAATTAGCGGCTTTATAACAAGTGCCTTTAAACCGGCTTCTATCGACAAAAGTTTCAAGTAAATATACGGGATGCCCATATTTATTAATCCAGTCGGAATTTATGCGCCGTGATATCTTGCCAAGAATATGACTGGCCAGATGAGGCACCTTTACCCATGGGAGGATCAGGAATCTCGTGTTGTTAGTGATCCGGTTAACGTTTTTTTCACGTATCCGATGATCCCAACCGATAAACGCGTCGCGGGATGTTGTTTTCCAGGCTGCGGAACCGAATAGCATACAAGATACTGGACGATCAGAACAGTCGGTTATCAGATATCGCATATTTTCGCCGACTGTCGTTCGATGTCCCAGATAATGATATTGAGCTAAAAGGCAGTTGAACAGAGAATGATGCTTCGACTTTGGTTGTACAGGAATTATTATTACTTCCGCGAGAGATTTAAAGTCACATGAAATTGTTTCGGTTGAATGTTCCGCGAATGCCGGTACATTGCCCCGGGAATGATTTGCGGCTTCTCTGCGCCGAGCAGGCAGCACAATATGACCGGTTCGTTCAAGTTTTAAAAGCAGCGTCCGGCAGGCCATGTCTTTTAACTGACCGTTAGCAGTGCGCCAATTCCATAATTTACAAAGTTCGCGTGAAATTTGAGTACGGTGCCAGGAAGGGTTTTCGGCAAGTAGTCGCTGGATGTCCTGGATATCACCGATGGGTAACAGTATGTTTGATTGCATGCATCAACTATACCAGCTAATGGTCAATGAGTCCAGCTAAAAAATCAAAAAAACGAAATTTACAGATTTACCATATGGGTGGGTACCTGAGTAGTTACGCATTACGGATTGGATCGAATAAGATACCACGGTTCGGAAGGCGCTGAAATGTGGGTAAGAACCGGCATACTTAGGATGGACCTCAATACAGCACTGGCCAGAATGTAACGATAGATGAAATAGCCTGGATTTTACAGAAAACAACAGGTACTTTCTTGCGGAAGATAACGAAAATTTTCCCGGAAAAGCTTTTTCAGCAGACCCTATTTAGTGTTATTGTCAACAAATTTTTAGCTGTTTTTACATCAGCACCGGGCTTTTCTGAATTCCGGCTGCCTCCAAAAACAACCAGTTACACCCCGGAGCGTACCCAGGATACCGTTACACCGCGGGGTTATACACCCCTGGGGGGGTATAACCCAATATAAATAAAGAAAATTTTTATTTGACAAATAAAAAAGCTAAGGTATAATAAATAGTGTTGTGGGTAAGTACGTGGAAAAGGAAATAGGAATTTTGAACCGTAAGGTGATGAAGTACTAGCCTTGCGGTTTTTTTTGTTTCTGCGTCACCTGCCAGAATTTATTTTCACATGAAAAGATGGAAAGGAGGTTGAAAATAATGGCAAAAGGAACAGTCAAATGGTTCAATAACGCAAAAGGTTATGGGTTTATTACTCCTGAGTCAGGCAATGATGTCTTTGTGCATCACAGCGCGATTCAGAGTGAAGGCTATAAAACTTTAGAAGAAGGGCAGCAGGTCGAGTTCGAGATCAAGCAGGGCCCTAAAGGTGAAGAGGCCGCGAATGTAGTGAAGTTATAACCGAAAAATAAAAAAGGCCCGGCTTTAAATGCCGGGCTTTTTTTTTCTTTCTGTCCCGCAGAAGCCCTTGCCATTGAATCCTTCCATCAGGCGTATCAGGCAGTTACGCGCGGATGACGACTTCTTTCGCGCGTTCGTAGAGGTATCTTAATTCTTCCGTATTGACCGGCATTATGGGGAGAAGCCTTATCAGTTTATTTAACGACATCACCATTGCGCTGATATCCTCTCTGGCTATATTCACAAGGTCTTCCCCTGTCAGATCAAAATCCGCAGCGCTCAGCCCCTGTGATAAACACAGGTCCATATACTGCGTCAGGGTATGATACACAAAATTACTGTCCTTCCCATACCCGTCGTTCCTCGCTATCTCGGACAACCTTAGCCCGAGAAAGATACTTCTTATCAAACCGGCTCTGTCATACTTGAATCCGACCGGCGCGACAATGGTCTCCTCCGGCGGAATGCCTCCCAGCTTCCATCTCGCGTTTACTTTACTGGCCGGAAGGGTTTCACCTTTCAAAACCGGCAAAACCGTAACAGTATTTGCCCGGCTGCTTTCAAACCCGGACGGTAAAGCCTTTTCCCTGATACCATACCGGCTGTATCCTCTTTCATCCACTTCCAGGATGCTGTCTCCATAAAATAACTCTATATGCACGCAGGGGATATCCTGAAAAGCCGCGAGAAAATCGTTTACACTGTCCGACCCCGCGGCTTCAATTACCTCAACCGGTATTCTTATCAGCTTATCCCGGGCTGTTCCCGAGTTCAAAACCTCTGACAGGAAAACCGCATTGTCGTCCATAAACGCCCGCATGCCTTTAGCCAGTCCCAATGACACAGGCGCGGTGAGCTTCTTTGTGCTGGGCTCTTTTGTCTCTTCCACTGAAGAGAATATCACAACGTCAGTTTCTTCCTGCCATGCTGAATCAATTAAATCCCCGTATTCACCCTGCAATTCCCCGACTATGTTATTTATACGCTTTTCAGACGTCAAACCTTCATATAAACGCAGGAGGCCCTCTTTCCCCGTTGAACGCGCGAACCTCCCGAAATCCGGGATCCAATACGGACGGGGACCCATCGTCTCAAAAACAACCAGGCTGTTCTTGTTCCGGGCTATCATTCCAAGATACGGCGCGTATTCAGGCTTCAGGTTCTTTTTATACCTCTCAAAGTCTTCTTCGTTAAAATCGTCAAAATCCCGGTTAAACCGGACAGCCGCCTCAGGGGATAACCGCACGGAAAAGTCATTGAACCGCAATCCCCCAAGATTTATCATGTAATCGACATACCCGGGAAGGGCCAAGCACCAGTCCCCCGCATTTATCTTCTGGGCGATCACCTCTGTTATCTCGTTCTTCTCGTTGTATTTTACGTTAAGCTGGACACCCCTTCCTTCTGTTACGTGCTTTATGTCCAGGTTAAGCCCCTGAAAATGTCCCGCTCCCGTGCTTGTTGTCTGAGACGAACCGGGCAGGAAATCGTTTACAAAAAAAGTCTCATGGACCGTGGTTATCGTACCGCTCTCCGTTGCCGCTTGCAATCCGCCGGGCACTTTGATAAAACCGTGATCCATGAGGTACATTACAAGATTATCTTCTGCGTTATCGAAACGGCCGTCATCAAACTTAATGTCCTCCCCGATATTCCGGCCAAGTTTCCCTATTCTTTCGATCCCTCTCCAGAAAAACCCTGCCTTTCCTTCTTCCTTGACTTCATCGATCCCTTCAGGGAGCGTTGAGGCGTCAATAAAACTGTTCCCTCGTTTATCATTTCTGACCATTTCTCCGGGAACCGCTGTCAACCGGATGTTTTCCGCTCCTCTGACACCTCTATCCATCCAGGAGAGGACAGTCAAGGCCTGTCCTGCCATAAGCTGAACCGATCGGGAAATTTCACTGTTCTCCGACAGCTCGACCATATTCCTGATGAGCTTTGCCGCGAACATCCTGACGTCCGTCATTTTTTCTTTGTTTTTCGCTGAAATCCCGATAAGCCGGTTCAATATACCCGCCGCCACTTCAAGGTTTTTGTCCTGGAACCCGGCGCCTGTAAAAAACACCTCCAGCGCCTTATGCATCTTGCCGTCCATTATAAACCTTGACACTTCATATATCGCATACTCCCCGGGGCTCTCGATCGGATCAGGTATATATACCTGATCAAACAGCGTGCGTTTATCCATCTCCTTCCCTCTTTCCGTTTGTGACATTTTTCCGGGTAACTTTTCCCGTATTACGGATACTAAGTCTTCTGCCCCCTCGATAGCCCTATCCATAAATTCGTCTTCCGCGGAACGGCCCGCCCTGATATTCGGATTATACATCCTGTCCACATATTCCTTGAACATACGGTGGCTTGTAAAATAGGAAAGGCTCTCCACAATGCTTTCTCTCATAACCTGATACCACCTTTCCTTATGGTTGAAATACGTATCAAGGATGCCCAGCTCATGGTAGGAGTTGTTCTTTATCGCAGAGTTTCCGCATTTTTCGCAGACTTCCGGGGCTTGCGCGCCTTTATCGGCTGGCCAGACATGCATACATTTCGGATCATGGCATTCGTATATGACTTTCCCGTCCCGGGTCTCTTCCATATGGGTCAATACGCGGCCGTCCGCGTCTTTGCCCAGGATCGTGTTCCCATCGCGGGTCTCGAATCTCCATTCACCCAGCATTATATTCCTCAGAGCCTCTTTGGTCGCGAACGGGAATACGCCTAAAGACGCCTCAAGCGTCCAGCCGTCCATAACCGTGCAGCTGGGTTTGCCTGCCAGTTGAAATTTCATGCCGCTTGTCCCGCTGGCTTCCAAAGGCGGCTCAGGGTTATTAAGCGCCACTGTTGCTATCTTTATGACAGCCCGCGTTACCTCCGTATTATAATCTTCGACAAAAAGGATGCTCCCCTTTAACTCGGGGTCGGTCTTGGCTATATGCAGTATTTTCTGGAGTATTTTCTTCCCCTCCTCGTCATCCCGGTGTGCCTTGCCCATAAACAGTATCTGCGCTTTCTTTCCCATTTTTCTTGCTTCACGCACAACCGACCTCCATACCTCTATATCGCCGTTCTCGCCGTACTCTAGAACAAAGGCCGGCTTTTTATATTCCGTCATCCTTCTGCCAAACACCACCAGGAAAGCGTCAGGATCGATCTCGATCTCTTCCCCGTCAATCAGCGGCAGCATCCTGGCTCCGGATTCCGATCGCAATGACCGTATGCGTTTCAATTCTTCAATCCCGTTTTTGACCATTTCCTTCGACACTTTTTTCATCTCAGCGTCGGTAATCAAGTTAACAAGCGTCCATGCGTCTTCCCGCGATATGTTATTCAGGGTGACGTCCCCGCTGACCAGGCCGTCTTTCTTTAACCCCTTGAGCTTATCCTCCAGCAGGTTCTGCATCACTGCCGGCTGATAAAATCCCCTGTGCACGGCATTGGTTATATTAACCGGCTCCGGCCGGTCATGGCCCTGCTTTTCCGCGACAATGCCGTTCGTCCCCTCATACATCTCTCTGCATACTTCAGCATGCCGGCGGGAAACACCGTTAAAAAAATTACAGTAGGTAAGGGCGAATTCCGTCATGTCAAACACCCCATCATGGACTAGCGGTTCGGAAGCAATGTCACTGAACTGCGCCCCGAATAGATCAAGATACGGCCCGAGATATTTTTCCGCGATATGATCCTGGAATGTCTGGTTGCCCGCGGCAACAGGAGTATGAGAGGTGAACCCAGACATCTTCCTTACTACTTCAAGGACCTGATTAAGGGTAAGCCCATATTCCCGCCTGCGTTCGATCGGCATGTTCCGCAGGATTTCCATACTGTAATCCGATCCCGTCCTCCTGTTCAGATCCTCTATCCTCTTTGATAAAAGCTGACGCGCTTTTTCCAGCAAGGCAAAAACGACATGCCCCTCGTTCAGATGGAGCGCCCTCGGTTCCATGCCCAGCCGCTGTAAGAGGCGCTGCCCTCCCACTCCCACGACATATTCCTGCACCAGTCTTATCTCCTCGTTCGCGTCATAGGTCAGATCAAGATATCTCTTATATTCAGAATTATCATTATTTTCCTCTATGTCAGTCGTCAGGAAGTAAAGCCTGGCACGGCCCGCTTGGACTTCCCATGCTTTAGCGTATATAGCCTTTCCATCAGGCATGGGCAAAACAAGAACGATATCGTTCCCTCTCTCATCTTTTACGATCCGGCCAAAATCCTCGATCCTTACCCTGTTGTATTCCTCATATTGCCAGTTTGTTTCAGAGTCGATGCTCTGTGTCAGATACCCAAGTTTGGAATACGGGCCGACCGCGACAAATGTACCATCAGGCAGCAGATCGCTCGCGGCTCTGACCTGGTCGCCGGCAAGCGCGCCCAGTCCCCCGGCAAAAAAAGGAAGCCTGTGGGTGATCGCGTATTCCATCGAATAATACGCAATAACCTCGTTTTTTTCGAGCCCCATGTGCTCTCTTGACAATATCCGCTCATCCCCGCCTGATAAATATTTTTTATATTCCCGCGACAATGCCTCGACAGCCCCTTTATTGATGCGCGCCGTGTCACGAAACATCTTTTCCGCCCTCTCGTGCAGCAGCGCGAATTCCGGATCCCACATATAAGCGGGGTTCTTTCTTACCCTGTTCACCTCAACAAGAAGACTGATCGCCCCGCCGGCATTTCTCAATCTTTTCTCATACGCCTCTCCGCTATGAAGATTGTCCACGTTTGTGGAATCCATCAAGTGCAGCAATTCATCGTCCTCTAATACCTCTTTCCGCAACGCCTCCCTATCCCCGCCATTTCCCATCAAGTATTTTAAAAAGAAATGACCGATATAAATACACCGGTCCCTGTACCCCGCATAGGCCAGGTTGGAACTGTCTATGCTATCCCTCCATCCGATAGCGGGTTCATTAAGTACAATCCTGATCTTGACCAGCGCACCCCTGGCTGGGTGTTCGCGGATCCACTCTGTTAAATTCCGGGCCTCGGATTCCGAAAAGACCCTGCGTATCTCCATCTCTTTCCCCAGATATATCCTTCTCGGAGTTTCGCCGGGGACATACTCCTTATCCCATTTAACGCCATGCGCTTTAAGCCGGCCGTCATCAAGCGATATCTCAATGATCCTTTCGTCCCTGATGAGCCTTCTTATTATATGATCGCTTTTGGGGGCGTTTTTACCCTTCATGTCGCGGTCACCGCCGGGATCGCTCCGTTTATCATTTTCTATCAGGATCGCATATTGACTTATGATCTCCCATCGCGGGTCGGATAATGCCAGTACCTCTCCCCGCTCTCTTCCGCATATCCTCGCGACCCCTTTTTCTCCGTTTCTGTCAAAATAAATGGAAACTATCCCGCTATCTTCGGACACACTATCCAGATCTATGCTCTGCGCTTCCAAAAATCCCGAGGTATGAATAAAGTCTTCCCGAAGAGCGATTTTTAAATCCTTTCCCGCGCTTTCAGCTTTAATAAAATGGCCCGCGATAAAAAGGGCAACTGTCATGAACTTAATATCAGATATGATCTCATCCCTGAACCGGGAGGATCCCCTGGTAGGCGGATCCTCCTGACATGTCAGGGGAGGGACTATTTTGTGGGGGTATAATTCCAGACTGCCGGATGTATTGTTAAAGAGAAAAGTAAAAATTACCAGAAAGACCAACACTTTATGCAGAGGCAATTTCGTCTGAAGCATAATATCTCCCTGTTTTGTAATTTACTATTAAGCGATGAAATTATTATAGCACAAAGCTTGGGTTGGGTCAAATAAAAGTTAGTGTGAGCGGAAGGCAAAGAGCCATACTACTTAAAGTATGCCCTTATAATCTTCTGTTCGGTAAGAGGCCTGTCTGATGCATCGACAGACACGCTTTCAATTTTCTGGACCACGTCATAACCTGCGACAACCTCGCCAAAGATCGTATGCCGCGTATTAAGCCAGGGAGTCGCGGCGGTTGTAATGAAAAACTGGCTTCCGTTAGTGCCGGGCCCGGCGTTCGCCATAGCAAGAAGTCCTGATCTGTCAAACGTGACGCCCGGGTCGACCTCATCTTCAAAAGGCTTCCCCCAGACCGAGGCTCCTCCTCTTCCGGTCCCTGTCGGATCCCCTCCCTGGATCATAAAATTCTTTATAACCCTGTGAAAAATCATTCCGTCATAATACCCTTTCTCGACGAGAGCCGTAAAATTTTCACATGCTTTCGGTGCTACCTCAGGCATCAGCTCGATCTCTATCATTCCCTGATTTGTCTCTAAAACCACGATTTTCTCCTTTGCTGCGGCATTCTTTCCGAACTCACTACAGATAAAGGCCCCGATCACGGCCAGTCCAAGTATCACAACAAAAAACCGCTTCACATCCGGTAAAAGCCTCATCATATTTCGGACGGCTCATCCCCCTTTTCGATCTCTTTTTTCTGCATGAGATCCAGATAACGGTCAACTTCTTCCATATTCTCGAAAACAGGTTTTTCAGGCAGGGCTTTTACGATCTGGAATATCTTCCTTATCTGCGGCTGAAGGTTCGTCATGATGAATGTTCCCTTGTTCTCCTCAATAGCTTTTTTGGCCTGAAATATCACCCCCACGCCGTTGCTGCTTATGTAATCCAGCTCACTCATGTCAAATACCAGGACCTTGGTTGACGGGGCAAAAAGAGGCTTTATCTTCTCTTCAAGTGAAATATATGTGTCCGCGTCAAGGCGTCCTTCCGGTTTAACTATATAGATGCCTTCCTGCTGTTCTTTTACATCTACCTTAAACACCATAATAATATCCTCCTCAATAACATTACGCGATCACGCAGGGTTCAGAGTCTCCTCTATACATTGTATCAATTCCTCCGGCTGGAACGGCTTTGTGATATACTGGGCCACACCGCAGCCTTTTGCCGTTATCTTCTCGATATCATCATCAAGACAGGTCAGGAATATCTTGGGCACATCCTGATAAAGCCCTTTCTCGTTGAATTCCCTGATAAGGTTGAAACCTGTCCTCTCCGGCATAAAAATATCGATTATCAGCAGGTCGGGGTTGTATCTGTCGATATACTCTTCCGCTTTCATGGGATCGGCAAGTGTCCTGGTCTTATACCCCGCTGAATCAAGTCTGCTTTTCAGCAGGCTCAACAGATCTTTATCATCATCAATTATAAGGATGGTCTTTCCCATCGGCTGCCTCCTTTTTTTTCTAACTGCCAGAGATGCCCCATTCTATCATCATCCCCGCTATGTTGTAAAGAATTTACTTAAGCGTTTAAACGCTTGAGGGATACGGGGGCTCTGTCAGAAAGAAAGATACCTCGACAGGTCCTTAACCTGACCGTCTTTGAAATATACCTTGGCCCGTATTTCGAACTGACCCCACGCTGTGAACGATAACGCGAACCTGTCACTGGAGGAGTACCGGCTGACGACCGATGGATTGAAAGTTGGATGAAGATAATAGGTCACTCTGTCAATTTGGGACAGGACTTGTTCCGTGCCCTGCACCCAGACCGTTAACCCCCGGGTATTCGATTCGAATCCCGGTCTCCGCTCATCAGGAGGTATCACTACCACCCTGTACATCAGGCTGACCTGAAAGGCGGGCTGCCTGCGCCCGATCACGAAAGATGGATTTGTCGCCAGGTGATCGATATCTTCCGCGCTCTCTGCCATTACCACCGATCCCGCGGCTAACTCGATAGGACCTACTTCCATTATTTTTTTCCTTTCTCGATCTCGACGAAGACCTTGTTATCCTCCCAGAGAAGTTCATCGCCTGCTGTAAATACCTTAAGAGCATGAATACCTTCAGACACTTTTTTTTTCAAACAGGAACTTTCCGTTCCGGTCCGTAAGAACAAATTTTCTGCCGTCCACTTCCACCCTGACATTCGCGACCGGCTTCCCATCTCTCTTGACGAATCCCCTGAGCACGGCCGATGTCGGGAAAAGGACCTGAAATCGCACCATCCAACCAGTCACCAGGACTTCCACCACCACCGATACCTGAAAGACCAGCTTGTAATGAGCTCCGTATCCCAATCCCCGCCAGGTAGGATTAGCTGGCATAGAAGCACAAGTAGTAATCCCCTGACAAGATACTATTATCCGTGAAAAGGTTGTGTTTGAAAAGATTATTTAACTATGGATTTGGCTTTTTCGAGGAATTCTTCCGCGGCTTTAAGCAGTTTCTGACAGCCTTTCTCTGACCATCTGTTGTAGTAATCGGCATCCTCTCGCAGATCCTTAGCCTGATGAAAAGCGTCGATATACCGGCCCGGGATCTTCTTAGTATCTACATACAGTGATTTCATCGCCTGAAGAAGGCAGTAATGGCTATGCTCGCGGAGATTGCGAACATAAAGAAGCGCTCTCGCGCTGTGAAACATGGAATAGTAAAGCTGAACCGTAGCCCATTTATAATCGCCTTCCTCATAAGTCTTTCTGGCTCTTTCTAAATCAGACTTGGCCGCTTCAAGCTCTTTCGGAGCTAAAGTCTTACCTCTCGAAAACGGTTTTATTTTGCCTAGTTTTAAACATCCGTCATATTCTAAACTCATTCCGTCTCCTCCCAGAGAACTATCCCTCTTTCTACTTCGTTATAATAAACTTTTTCGTCTTTCTTGAAATCGGCAAGCTCGGACGGTGTCTTAATAACCGTCTGTAATTTACGTTTTGTCTTTAGCGACGAAATGATCCTTTCCGTTTCTTCCGGATCTCTTGAAAGTATAAACAAATCGATATCACTCGAAGGATCATCTTCTCCGCGCGACGTACTGCCGTATAGAACTATCCTTTTTGAAAGTGATTTTATTTTCGATACAAGCGGCCTAAGCATCAACACGCTCTGAAGCACTTTGAACTGTTTTATGGCCGAATCATTGTAAGTAACGGAATAAAAGATTATCCTGCCTTTCTTTCTTTTCGAAACCAGCCCTTCTTTCGACAATTCCTTAAGAGCGAAATACACCCCTGCCCGGCTTACCGAAGTCGCCTTCTGTATCTCGCTGGAAAAGAACTCCTTACCGGGATTGGACGCGAGAAAATCCAATACCTTCTGGGAGTTAGTAACGCTGAATATTCCGTTTGTTTTTTTCTTTTTCATGATTTCTTTAGTCTAATTTATTAGACACTTGTTTATTATATTAGACTCATCAAATAAGTCAAGATGTTTCTACCAGTCTTTCTACCCCCTTCGGATACCGCTTGGCGCATTTTTCATATAGTCCGTTCAGGTCATCAGACACGAGA
>Ga0164318_10000565_pt1 | contig 29091 bp, 29 predicted proteins | sample GuaBasSedimGuay9_FD_113734 | JGI IMG/M metagenome (GOLD analysis project Ga0164318, IMG submission 113734) | Subseafloor sediment microbial communities from Guaymas Basin, Gulf of California, Mexico - Guay9, Core 4571-4, 0-3 cm | ecosystem: Environmental > Aquatic > Marine > Hydrothermal vents...
CAGACCAAATGCGCAAGGTTGAGGGCCTTGTCCCTTAGTGGGTGCGAGGGTTCAAATCCCTTCCCCTGCATAATCACAAAAAAAATGACAAAAAGAACCGGACCAACAAACATACACACAAGAGAACTAATACAAATTTTACGTAGAGAAAGCACTCTACAAAAAGCAAAACTCTGGAAAAGAATAGCAGACGACCTAGAAAAACCAAGAAGACAAAGAAGAATAGTCAACATAAGCAAAATAGCAAGAAACACAAAACCCAATGAAACAATAATAATACCAGGAAAAGTACTAGGCAGCGGCAAACTACAACACAGCCTAACAATAGCAGCCCTAGAATTCAGCGAAAAAGCAAAAAAACTAATAGAACAATCAAAAGGAAAAGCAATCACAATCCAAGAACTACTAAAACAAAAAACAAAAACAAGCCAAATCAAAATAATAGGATAAAAAAATGGAAAAAAACATAGACGCAAAAGACACAATCATAGGAAGACTGGCAAGCTATGCAGCCAAACAAGCACTATTAGGACACACTATAAACATATTCAACTCAGAAAAAGGAATAATCTCAGGAAACCCAGCACGCATCAAAGAAAAATACCTATACCTAAAAAACGAAGTAGGACAACCACTAAAAGGACCATATATACCAAGAATGCCAGACAGATTCGTAAAAAAAATAATCAAAAGAATGCTACCACACAAGAAAACCAGAGGAAAAGAAGCACTAAAAAGAATAAAATGCTACATAGGCCTGCCAGATGAATTCAAAAACAAAAAACTTCAAACAATTAAAGAAGCAAACAAACAAAAACTAAAGCAGTTAAAACACATAACAATACAAGAATTATGCAGAACACTAGGAGGCAAAATATGAAAATAATACACACAGTAGGAAAAAGAAAAACAGCAACAGCAAGAGCAACACTAAGACCTGGAACAGGAATAATAAGAATAAACAGCAGACTACTAACAACATTACCCCAAAACCTATCAAAAGCAAAAATAACAGAACCCTTACTCTTAGCAGGAGACGTAAAAAACACAGTAGACATAAAAATAAACGTAAAAGGCGGAGGAACAAACACCCAAGCAGAAGCAGTAAGACTAGCAATAGCAAAAGCACTAGCAGAATACAACAAAGAACTCAAAAAAACCTTTTTAGAATATGACAGAACATTCCTAGTAGCAGATGTAAGAAGAAAAGAAACAAGCAAACCAAACAGACAAGGAAAATCAAGAGCAAAAAGACAAAAATCATACAGGTGAAAAAAATGATAATACCCGTAAGATGCTGGAGTTGCGGAAAACCAATAGGACACTTATACGAAGAATTTAAAGAAAGAAAAGAAAAAGGCGAAGACCCAAAAAAAATCCTAGACGACCTAGGACTAGAAAGATACTGCTGCAGAGCAATAATCCTAGGACACGTTGAACTCATAGACACAATAGCACAATTCAAAAAGCCATGATAATAATAGAACACCTAGACACAGAAATATACGAGTGGAGCAAAGAAGAATACAAACACATTGTAGACGTTCTGGGAAAAGAAAACGTTCTCTTTACAAACATAAAAGATAAATCAAAACTACCATTCGCAAACTGCGAAAGCAAAAGCATAAAAGAACTAAACCTCAAAAAACCATGCATTCTTGATCCTGAAGCAAAAAAAACATTAGAACCAGAAGACAACAAAAAATACGAAAACTTCATCTTTGGAGGCATACTAGGAAATGATCCTCCACAAAAAAGAACCCAAACAAAGCTAACAAAAAAACTAAAATACGAAACAAGAAACCTAGGAAAAAAACAAATGAGCACAGACACAGCAGCAATCACAACATGGAAAATACTAAACGGAACAAGATTCAAAGATCTGAAATTTATAGATGATCCAGAAATACAAATAGAAAAAGGAATGAGCTGCATAATGCCATACAGATACTTAACAAAAAACAACTCACCTGACATACCAGAAAAAATAATGAAACTGATAAAAAAAGAAGAACTAATTTAACTATAACTTGCCAAACTTGTAAGCAATCATCTTATAAACAAGCTTAGCCAAAGAAAACGCCTCAGCAAGAAAATTCTCATTAGGAGAGAATTCAACCAAATCACAACCAACAACATTCTTTTCTTTAAAAACTCTTTTCAAAATACTCAAAACATCATACCAGCCCAAACCACCAGGCTCAGGAGTAGTAGTATTCCTGATAAAAGAAGGATCAAAAACATCACAATCAACAGAAACAAAAACATTATTAGACAAAAGAGAAAAAACCTCATCAAGCTTTTCATCAGACAACTCAAAAGCTTTCACAACCCTAACATTTCTTCCTTGTTCAGAATTCAAAAAATCATTCTCAGAAGAATCCATAGAACGAACACCCACAATACCAACCTTATGCTTTAAACACAACCTACGAGAAACACAAGCATGACTAAACAAACTATTATTCCAAGAATAACGCAAATCACAATGAGCATCAAGAACCAAAACAGACAAATCAGGAAAAAACCTAGAAAAAGCATCAACAAAACCAAGAGTCACAGCATGATCACCACCCAAACCAACAACAAACCTATCAGAAAACCTGCTAGTCTCCAAAGACAACCTCTTAACCATCTCCTCAGGAGAACACTTAAAAAAATCCAAAACAGGAGCAGTAAAAATACCATTAACAAAAGGCTCTGAATTCAACTCATCATCAAAATACTCCAAATGATGCGAAGCCCTCAAAATCTCAAACCAACCCCTAAAAGAACCCTTAACCAACCCCTTATTATTCTCAAAAGAAACAGGCAAAACAACAACCCTAGACTTTTCAGAACAAAACTCATCAGGCAAAGACAAAAACCTAATCATTCTACCACCACAGTCTCAATCCTATCAAGACCACAAAAATCAGAATGAAAATTATAAGCACCAGCATTTAAAAAAATAATCTTATCACCAATCTTAGGATCATCAAGAAAAACAGAATAACGAAAAATATCCAAAGAATCAGGAGTACAACCCTTAACAGTAAAAGGAGTGCCTTTATCAAGCTCACCCTCAACAAGCAACCTAATATTAGCAATAAAAACATCCATAAAAGCATTAAAAACAGAACAATTTACAATAACATTATTATCATAAACATTAATAATCTCAGCCTCAAGCTTAACAGCAGGAGCAGCAATAAAACGACCAGGCTCAACAATCAACTTAACATTCTTTTCATTAAGCCAATGCCTAAGCTCTTTAACCCTAAAAAAAACGTCATCAAAAACCTCAGCCTTAAAATTCTTATAAACAGAAGGAAAACCACCACCAATATTAACAAAATCAATAAACCTAAAATTCTCAGGCAAAACAGCATACTCAAGCTCATCCTTCAAAAACCACTCACTAACATTCTGAGTCTTACGATGAAAATGAACACCTAACTTCAAAACACAAGAATTAGCACTTAGCTCAGGCAAAAGCCTGTTAATATCTTTTGAATAAAAACCAAAAACAAAAAACCTACCAGTATGAATAGAATGCTCTTTAACCCTCAACCTCAACAACAGGTTAATCCTCTTATTGTTTTTTTCGGCAAACCCTAAAATAGAATTCAAATCATTAACATTATCAACAACAAAAGAACAAACACCAAGACCAAACAATTCCTCAATCTCACCAACACTGTTACCCTGCAAAAAAAACCAAACACGAGAAAAATCACTTAATCTTTTCAAAGAATTAAGAGAATGCACGCTAAAAAAACAATCAGTCTCTTTCTCAAGAACCTTACCAACCTCAAAATTAGTCTTCAAACTATAAGAAACCACATCAGCCAAAGAGCTTATTTCAGAGAATTTCTTCAAAACAACACCCTTAGACAACAAAAACCTAGCCTTACTCATCCTCAATCAAACCCTCATCACTAAGAACCTCAAGAGCAAAAGACATCATTAAAGGAAAAGTAATAGACACATCACCAAAAACAGTAACAGCATCAGAATCATCCCTAATCTTACCCCAACTCTTAGCCTCACTAGTAGTCGCGCTAGACATGCTGCCAGAAGCAGGATTAGACGTAGTCAAATAAACAGCAAAATCAAGACCTCCATTAATCAAACAAGAAAAAATCGCATGATGCTTAGAAATCCCGCCACCCAAAATAATACCACCCTTCTTCATATCCTGATTAGAAGAAAAAACAATATTAGCAAAATCCTTAACAACATCAACAACAAAATCCTTATGAGTCTGCTGAAACAAAAACAAATGAAAACCAAAAGCACCATCAGTAATACCAGGACAAAAAACAGGAACATCATTCTTAGCAGCCTGAAACAAAAAAGAATCAACATCATCCAACTTCAAACCAATCTCCCTCAACAACTCAGAAACAGGCCAACGAGGTTTTGCACTAAAACAATCCCCAAGAAAACCCTTTATCTTAGCCTCAAACTTAGCATAACTCTCATTAGAAATAAATAAATTGCCAACACGGTTAACACCCTGCTCATACAACGCAACATCATCACTTCTAAAGCTACCAACAAAAAACTTCTCACCAAAAGCACGCATAATATCTTCCTCAATAGCACCAGTAGTAGTAACAATAACATCAACAAGCTTCAAACGAACAAGCTGAGCAAAAAAACCCCTCAAACCAGAAGTCACCATATTAGAAGTAAAAGTCAAAAAAACCTTGGCACCAGACTTCTTCATTTTAACAACAACATCAGCAGCACGCTTAAGCTCAACACTCTGAAAACCAACACGACCCAAACGACTAACAAAATCCTTGCAAGAAAGATTCTTATTCCACAAAAAATCCTCAACAAACATTTTAAAAACTAGAAAAAACCCAAAGAAATCAAGACATACTTTTAACAAGATTCATACAACAAAAAAAACAAACAAGTCTTTTATAAAGCTTTCTAAAACAAAACCAAAAGTCCAAAAAACTTTTAAAATTTCATAAAAATAAGAAACATATGAGCATAGCAAAAAGCCTAGCAGACCTAGACACCAATCCAATAGTTCAAACAACACTAGACAGAACACAAAACCTAGACAATATTATAGACACTGTTCTAAACATCTGGACACCAGACCTATCAAGAAGAAGAACAACACTACAAATAGAATACATAAACAACCAACCAACCTACGTAACATCACTAGACTTCCTACCACTACTATTAAACCTATCAATCAGAAACGCAATAGTAAACATAACAGAATACAACAACCTAAGACCAACAATAAAAAAAACAGGAGAAAAAGTAATATCCAAACAAAACAGGCACGGCAATGTACTCCAAATCAACGCAAACAAAGATACACACGCATTCAGCATACTAATAAAAGACTACAATACAATAGAAAAACTAAACAACGGCACAGAAAGAGCAGGACTACCAAGAAGATTCAACATCCTAGACGACGCAGGAAACTGGTACGACGGATTCAACAACCTAGAATTCATAGCAAGCCTAACAAGCGGAGAACTAGAACTACTAAAATTCAAAGAGACAATAGACATAACCTTCAAATACTTTGTCCACCCATCCAGAGCAATGTCAATATACAGCGCAGGCTACCTCATAACCAAACTAGCAGAAGACAGATGCGCAGACGAAGCCAAATTTTACAGAAGCCTAGCAGAACAACTAAAAAAACAAGACATAACACTAAAAGAAGACATATTTTCAGACTGGAAATACTACTTCAAAAAAAACAAAAAAACAAAAAAACTCATGCCAAAAAAAATCCGCATGAAAAAATCAAAAATCCTAGAAAAAGAAAATTATGAGAAGGGTATAGTGCCAGTCCTATTAGCAAAACTAGAACATCCTGACTTCAAAGGAGAATACCCAATAAAAGGACTAACACCACAAGCAAAAATCCTAGAATACAAATGGGGACTACCAAAAAACAAAAACGCACTGCAAGACATACTAAGATACTGCAAAGCAAGAAACAACTACCTCACATTCAACATAAACACACAACTAAGAGCCTGCACAAGAGCAGTGGAACTAGCATTCCTCAAATACGGCGGAACAGGCTCAAAACAGTTAGAATGGGGAGAAGAAAACACAACACCGGGCTGGAACATACCAGACTGGCAAGACACAAAAATAAAAAGAACAAACTACCGCGCACTAGACTTTGAAAACGGATTCAGACTTTTATACAGACTAAAAGCACACGAAATAAGAGTAAAACAAAAAGAAACAAAAGACCTGTTTTGAAAAACAAAAAAAACAAACAAAAAACTTTAAAAAAACAACACAACAAAGAAGAAAAAAGACAAACAAAGGGCCTGTAGCTCAGCCTGGATAGAGCGGCAGCCTTCTAAACAAAAGAAGAAAGCTGAAGGTCGAGGGTTCGAATCCCTTCAGGCCCGTAAAAAAATGAAGCGAATAAAAATAAAACCTAAAGCTTACACAGCATTAACTCAAGCAGTATTTGCAAACTTCGCACACAGAAAAGGCGCTAACACACTATCAATAATAACTGACACAGAAACAGGTAAAATATATCCAGTGCCAAGAGAATTAGAACACATAGACTTGGCATGTTTACTTCTTCACACGAACAGAAAAGAATTCCAAGAACAAAGAACAATATACTTAGACAAAATAGAAAAACTCATACCAACAATAATAGAATTTAGCCAAGACTGCACTACTGTAACAGGAATAATAACAGGAGTCAGCGGAATGGAACTAGGCTACAGAATAAGGCACACAGAAAATGATCTAAATAACGCGCATGCTCTAGCAAAACAATTTATTAAAAACGGCGATTTTGAGATAGATTTAACAAAGGATGAAATAATAATGAAATTCAAAAAAGCAGCATAAAAGCAAAAAACACAAAAAACAGAAACTTTTATAAATAACCACTGAATAATAGCGTCATAATGAGATTTTATGATTTTTTAACATACAGCCTGATAAACCAATACGGCAACAGAAAAAAACCAGGAAGACTAAGCATTCTAGTTAATGTAGAAGAAAAAAAAATATACGCAGTGCCAAGAAAAATAGAACATATAGATTATGCAAAACAATTCAACATAGAACTCTCAAAACTAATACCTGTACACATAGACACAAAATTAAATGAAAACGGACTAGAAGAGATAATAGGCCTTGTAACAGGAGTCAGCGGGATGGAAATAGGCTATGGAATAAGACATTCAAAAAAAGATCTGGAAGAAGCACATAAATTAGCAAAAGACTTTATTGAAAACGGAGAACTACCAATAAAAAAACTAGAAGAAGACAAAATAATATACAAGTATTCAACTAATCAATAAAATCCTTATTCCTAATCTTCTCAGGCAAATACTTCTCAGAAATAAAAGAAATATTCTTAGCAGAAAACGCATTAATCTCAACTTTAGCACCAAAATCCTTCATCATCTTAAACTGCCTCTGCCAAAGCTTATTCTTCTTAAACCACTCATAATTCGCAATCTGCTTTAAACGAGTAAAGTCAATATCCTTAAACTTGATGAAATACTTTTTCAAACCATAATTCACAATATCATCAGCAGTAACACCCAAGAACTTAGCATCAGGCAAAGTCATCTTATTACTCATATGAGCAAGATTAATACTACCAAACTTAAGCACAGAATAGATGTAAAAACCCCAAGGATCAAAATCAGTCAAAATATACACAGGAAGCTTATGCTCAGTACTTAATCTGCGCAACAAACGCCTAATACCTCTAGTAGTCTGACCCTGAGAACTCATAATAATACAATTATTCTTATCCCAAAACTTATCCTCATGAAGCCTTTCCCAAACAGCAGCCTTCTCCATATAAACAACATACTCTGCCTTAACCTTCTTGAACTTAACATTCTCAACATTAGAAGGAATAGACCAACCACCAGAACCCATCTTCGCCCAATCAATCTCATCACCTTTATCCTCAATAACAACATGACCGGCAACACTGCCATTCTTATTAGCATTAATATGCAACTCCTCCCTAGCAAGACCAGTAATAACCTCTAAATCCTCAATAGCATTATCAGACTCATTCTGATCATCAACAATATTAACCTTAGTATTAGGAATAGTGCGCTTAGCCATATAAAAAACATCCCTCAAAGAAGTATGCTTACCAGCATCAACCAAACTCTTACTAATAGCAGCAACTTCAACAGTCTGCAAAAACTTCTTAGCATGAGCAATATTAAAAAAATTCCTGGAAGCAATCTTACCACCAATCTCCAAAGCCTTTTTCTCAGCATTAAAATGAATATTAGACAAAGCACGCACAGGAACATTTAAAACAGGCTGCTTACCAGCCAAAGCCTCTTTAGCAAGCTCCTTGCCCAAATCCTCCAACGCTTTTTTAGCAACAACATTAGACTTCTTCATCTTCAAAAGACCTCAACTCAATCTTAGACTCTTTATCTTTCTTAACCAAAGACTCAACTTTATGCTTTTCCTTATGCTCAGCAACAAACTCCCGAGATTTAGACAACATCTTTTTTAAAGAATCAACAAGCTTAACCTTACTAACACCAGACAAGCGAAAAAGAGCATCAGCAACCTCAGGAATAAAACCCTCAAAAGTGTTAATCCGCTCCTGCTGCTCAGAAACCTTACGCTTCTTCTTAACATAAGAACCAAGTTTTCTACCAACATCCTGCAAAGCAAGCCGCATCTCCTTAATAATCTCAGGATAATGAGCAATAGCCTCTTTAGCCTCAGAAGTAAAAGGAGGCCAAACACTAGCCAAACTAACAATAATCGTTAAAGGCCCCTGAGGCAAAGAATTCTGAGACTGGTGCAACCCATAAGACCTCCAATTAGTCTTCACAACAGACTTAAAACAAGCACCAGAACCCTGCTGGTAAAGCAAAGGAACACGATTAGCAAACCTAAGCAAACGAGCACCCTGATCCTTAGGCTGGTCACCACCAAAAGCAATAGCACACTCAACAACAAAAGGAATACCACGATAAACCTGAGGAGAACGAGAAACAGCAGCATAAAACTCAGCAGCAACCTCTTTACGCAAACCAGCCTCTAACAAATCAGCACCAATAGGAGAAATACAATCAGTAGTAGGAGCAATAATTTTAGTCTTTTTAATACCCTCCATAAGCTTCTCAATATGAGGCAACTGCAACTCATGAGGCTTCATATTAGTAAACAAACCAGCATTATCACAAATCTCATGAGCAGTATTACTCCCGACACGAGAAAATTCATTCATCAAAAAACTCTGCAAACTCCTACACTCAGTATTCCTTAACATCTTAACCAAAACTCCAATCTCAACACCATAAGGATGAGGCTTAACCTCTTTAGGCTCTTTAGGAAGAACGTCAACAACACGAGAAAAAATAAACTGCTCAGCCTTAGGATTTGTATAAGCAATATTAGCATGAGGATTAGCAATAGCAGTCTGCTTTAAATAAGAATCAACACTCTGATCACCCCTAGCATAAGAAGCCTCAATATCAACCTGAATCTTAGTTCCATGCTCCTTATGCCAGTCAATTTTTTCCTCCTTTAAAATCTCAGGCTTATTAGTCTTAGTATTAATACCAAGCTCAAAATAATGAGCCTCCTTAGACTTGCTGGTCTTACTAGTAATCTTAGCAGCACGACCAGTAGTAAGCTGAGCATACAAAACAGACGCACTAATACCAATACCCTGCTGACCCCGAGCCTGCTTCAAACGATGAAACTTACTACCATACAATAATCTAGCAAAAATATTAGGAATCTGAGCCTTAACAATACCAGGACCATTATCCTCAACAACAACACGAAAACGATCATTACCCATATCAATAATCTCAACATTAATATCAGGCAAAATACCCCCTTCTTCACAAGCATCCAAAGAATTATCAACAGCCTCTTTAACAACAGTCAACAAAGCTTTACGCTTATTATCAAAACCCAAAAGATGCCTATTCCTCTCAAAAAACTCAGCAACACTGATATCCTTCTGACCCTTAGCAAGCTCCTCAGCAGAACGCTTTTTAGCCATTATACACCAATTCTCCTTTCTTTTCTACGCTTTTCAAGCCACCTATAAACACGCGCATGAGTAGAACCAGACAACAAACTCTCCACAGCACGCCTAGCATCAACAACATTCTCAAGAGGACCAATAATACCAACAGTCTTACCATAAACACAAAGATTAGTGCCAGTAAGATCCTCAATAACCCTGCGACTCTTACCAGCCTCACCAATAACCCTACCCCTTAATCTTTCAAAATCCTTTTGGTTACGAGCAAAATCAGAGATATTAACAAACTCAACACCATAATCCTGCCTAAAAAGCAACTGAGCAACATCAGGATTAAAACCACGACCAATAGCCTTAATAACCTCTCTAACAGCAAACAAGCTCAAAGCATCAGAACCTGAAACAAAAACAACACCATCCTTACTATCAACAACAATCTTACACTTAGCATTATCCTCCAAAGAACGCTTAATCTCGCCTTTTTTACCAATCAAAACAGCAATACGCTCCTTAGGAATTCTCAAATCATAAGAGTACTCTTCAATCATGCTTTAAAAAAACAAAAGAAATAGTTTTTAAAGGTTTTGATTTGCCTTTCAAATCCTTTTTTTCTATTTCAAAAAACAAACAAGCAAAAAAAGCCTGACTAAAAAACATATGTTACAAACACAAAAACTATTAAAACACCAAAAACAAAAAACAAAACAAATGAAAAAAGAGAAGTTCACAGAAGAAGAAAAAAAAATACTATCACACTATGTAACAAATCTGGAAAGTGATGTCTACTGCATAAAAAACCTGCCAGAAGAAGTCATAGCAGTATTATTCGCATTCTACAGCAGAAGCGAAAACACACTAAAAGAAAACCTGCTAAAAATGATCAAAGAAAAAGACATAGACCTAACAAGCGCAAAAGACATCTACGGACAAGAATTAGGAACAGCAAAAGAAAAAGCCGCAAAATTCCATGAAAAATGGGTAATAAACTACGGACACGCAAGCATAGCAGAACACGCAAGCATGAAATTCGCACTCCAAAACATATCCAATGTATTCACAAAAATAATAGAAGACAACAGACTAGCGAGCTTCACAGAAAAATCAAGCAGATACGTAATATTTGACAAAAACGCATTCTACAAACCCAAAAAAATAATAGAATCAGAACTCGGACCAGAATACATAGAAGTAATGCACATACTCTTTGACACATACGAAAAACTACAAGAACCAATGAAACAATACATTAGAGAAAAAATGCCAAAACAAGAAAACATAAGCGACAGAGCATACGAAGCAAGCGTAAAAGCAAAAGCATGCGATATCATAAGATACCTGCTACCTGCAGCAACACTAACAAGCATGGGAATATCAATAAACGCAAGAGCAGCAGCACACGCAATAAGAAAACTACTATCAAACCCACTAGAAGAATGCCAAGAAACAGGCAAAAAAATGCTAGAAGAAGGCAAAAAAATATGCCCCACACTGCTAAAATACGCAAAACAAAACAAATACATATATGAAACAAACAAAGCAATACAAGAACTAACAAACAAAAAATTCTCAGAACCAGCAACACTAGAACAACCAGTAAAAATAGTAAACTATGACAAAGAAGCAGAAAACAAACTAATAGCAGCAATACTCTACAAATACAGCACACAAAACTACACAAAAATACTAAACGCAGTAAAAGAAATGAGCCAAGAACAAAAAGAAAAAATCCTAGACGAATACCTAAAAAGACTAGAAGAACATGACTGGCCACTAAGAGAACTAGAACACATCAATTTCACAATGGAAATGATAATGGACCTAGGAGCATTCAGAGACGTACAAAGACACAGAATAGCAACACAAACAGTACAACTAAACACCTGCGCACACGGATACGAAACACCACAAGACATCATACAAGCAGGATTTCAAAAAGAATATGATTTTGCAATGAAAACAGCAAAAGAACTATATGACAAAGTCGTAAAAAAATTTCCATTAGAAGCACAATACATAGTACCATACGCATACCGCAAACAAATGCTATTCACATGGAACTTACGAGAATTAGAGCATTTTATAAGATTAAGAAGCGGAGAACACGGACATGAAAGCTATCGCAAGATAGCTCAAGAATGCCACAAAGAAATAGAAAAAAAATTTCCATTACTAGCAAAATATCTAAGAGTAGACAAAAACGAATACTATCTAGGAAGGCTGAAAAGCGAAGTAAAGTTTGATGAAAAACTGAAAAAAATACAAAACTAAATCCAAAAGTTATTTAAACAAAATTCCACACCAAAAAAACAATGAGCTTTGATCTAAACGAAATAAAAGAAACAGACCAAGAAATATACGAAATACTAAAAAAAGAACTAACACGGCAAAGAAACGTAATAGAACTAATAGCATCAGAAAACATAGTAAGCCCAGCAGTACTAAAAGCCATGGGAACATGGCTCACAAACAAATACAGCGAAGGATACCCAAACAAAAGATATTACGGCGGCAATGAATACATAGACCAAAGCGAAGAACTAGCAAGAAAAAGAGCAAAAAAACTATTTGGAGCAGAGCATGCAAACGTACAACCACACTCAGGAAGCCAAGCAAACCTAGCAGCATACATGACAATACTAAAACCAGGAGACACAATACTAGCAATGAACTTAGCACATGGGGGGCACCTAACACACGGAAGCCCAGTTAACTTCTCAGGAAAACTGTTCAACTTCATACACTATGGAGTAGCAGAAGAAACAGAAATCATAGACATGGATGAAGTAAGAAAAATAGCACTAGAAAAAAGACCAAAAGCAATACTAGCAGGAGCATCAGCATACCCAAGACTAATAGACTTTGAGGCATTCAGAAACATAGCAGATGAAATAAACGCATACCTAATAACAGACATGGCACACATAGCAGGACTAATCGCAGCAAAAGTACACCCAGACTGCGTAAAACACTCAGACATCGTGACAACTACAACTCACAAAACACTGCGAGGACCAAGAGGGGCACTAATCTTAAGCGTGAGTGAAGACAAATTTAACCCGCAAGACAAAAAAAACCTCGCACAAAAAATAGACTCAAATGTATTTCCAGGAATGCAAGGAGGACCCCTAGACCACATAATAGCAGCAAAAGCAATAGCATTCAAAGAAGCAATGCAACCAGAATTCACAGACTACCAAAAACAAGTAATAAAAAACGCAAAAGTCCTGGCAGAAGAACTAGCAACAAGAGGATTCAGAATAATATCAGGAGGAACAGACAACCACCTAATACTAATAGATATAACAAGCAAAGGAACAACAGGAAAAGAAGCAGAAACAGCACTAGACAAAGCAGGAATATGCACAAACAAAAACATGATACCATTTGACAAAAGAAGCCCATTCAACCCAAGCGGAATAAGAATAGGAACACCAGCAGTAACAACAAGAGGAATGAAAGAAGGAGAGATGAAACAAATAGCAGAATGGATAACAAAAGTAATAGAAAACATAAACAACACAACAATCCAAGAAAAAATCAGACAAGAAGTAATAGAACTAAACAAACAATTCCCAATATACAAGGGAATAAACCTAGATTGAACTCTTTCAACAAAATGAACATACTCAAAATAAACACACTAGCAGAAGCAGAAAAAGCAATGAAAGAAATAGGAGTCAGCACAGAAGGAATAGAACAAATGAAAAAAAAAGCAATACACAAAGTAATAAAACTAAAAGGTCTGGATATCAGAGCCGCAAACATACTAAAACAACAAATACTATCAATAGGAGGGGACCTGGCATGCTCAAAAAAAGCAAGCATGCTAAAAGGAAACAAAACAGACGCAATACTAATGGGAACACTAAAACAATACGAACAACTAATACCAAAACTAGAAAAACAACCCTATGGACTGCAAAAAATAAAAGAAAAACTAAAATCAATCCTGATATAACTCTTTAATATTACCAACAAGAAAACAACTGCCAGTAACAAAAATCAAATCACCATCTTTAGCCAAATTCTTAGCAAACCTAAACGCTTCAAAAGGATCCTCAACAACAGCACAAGGACCATCATAAACAAGCTCAACAGGATCAAGCGCACGATTAATCTTAGGCTTAGTAAGAATAAGAAAATCAGGCCTAGGAAGCAACCTAATCATCTTCTTAAAATCCTTATCAGCCAAAACACCAAAAACAACAATCAGCCTATCAAAATCAACATTCTTCTTGACAAAGTTAGTAACAACCCTAACAGCAAAAGGATTGTGAGCACAATCAACAAGAACATTCTCTTCAACAAATTCCAAACGACCAGGCCAAAAAACAGTCTCAATACCCTTATCAATAACATCCTGAGAAACACCTAAAAGTCTGCAAACAGACTCAGCCAAACCAGCATTAACCTTCTGAAAATCACCCAAAAGCCCAATCTTCTTCTCAAAAGAATCTGGTACAACAAACAAATTATCCCTGCAAAAACCCTTAATAACATCAACCAAATTAGAACGACAAGTAACAACTTTAGAACCCTTTTTAATAATACCGCACTTATCCCTAGTAATCTTCTCAACAGAATCACCAAGAGCCTTAACATGATCTAAACCAATAGGAGTCAAAACAGCAATCTCAGCATCACAAACATTAGTAGCATCCCAAGAACCACCAAGCCCAACCTCAAGAACAACAAAATCAACATTACACTCCTTAAAATACAACAAAGCAAGAACAGTAACAAACTCAAAAAAAGAAAGCTGAACACCAAGAGACCTAACCTTTTCAACCAGTCTCAAAGCATCATCATCAGAAATAGGAACCCCATTAACCTGAATACGCTCATTAAACCTGACAAGATGAGGACTGGTAAACAAACCAACACTAAAACCAGCCAGCTTAAGAACATTAGAAACCATAGCTGCTGTAGAACCCTTACCATTAGTACCAGTAATATGAACAACCCTGAAACCCTTATGAAAATCACCAAGCTTTCTTAAAGCAAGCCTAATATTATCCAAACTAGGACGCATGCCGAATTTCTTTAAATCATACAAAAAACTAAAATCAGCCATAAAAGCAAGAAAGAAAAGATTTATTTAAAAACTATAACCTCTTTTATTAGTCACTAAAAAGTGGTACAAAACCGAAAGATTTAAAAAGAAGAATTACTTATTGTAATTAAAATGTTATCAAAAATTTTAAAGGAAATAGCAGACAGATACTACAGAATGGGAGCCTTAATCTTTCAAACAGACAAAAGACTAGAAGAATTGGATTCTTTTGCAATACTAGGCATAGATTTAAAGATAACTCCAGAAAACGAAATCAAAATAATAGAAATCAATGGAGTAGACTCAGGACTACAAGGATTCAAAAAAGCAGACCCAGAATCACACAACGAAGATAATTTCAATAAACATTTGAACAAGTACGGAAGACTAGAACGAGCATATATAGGAAAAGAACTAAAAAAAGAACAACTTTTAGAATACTTGCCAAGATTTTTAAAAACAAAATCAAACGGTGAAAAAGCAATAAAAGAAATATTATTATTCTTCAAAAAAAACAAACTAAAACAAAAATACGGAACATTAATAGAAAACCTAAAAAAAACAGAAAAAATACTGCAAGACAAGAAAAAAACAGATAACCTGTTCTACGGACACTTAAGACTACTAAAACCAAAATCACACCAAGTAAATTTGGAAAATCTAGAAAAACTAATGAAAGAAAACACATCACAATATATAGTGATAAAACCAAAAGATGGCAGGCGAGGCGACAGCATAGCAATATACGAGACACAACAATTAGAATCATTAATAGAAAAAATGAAAAACCTACAAGAAAACAAAGCAATTATGGAATATTTGGACTCTTACATAGCTGAAACATTCATTCTATCAAAACCCATAAAAGATAAAGAAGGAATTGAACATGACGGCTGTATGAGATATGTACTAATATTAGAAAAACTAAAAACAGGAGAACTAAAAACACACCACTTTGGAGGATACTGGAGATTAAGCAAGCTACCAATACAATTATACGGCCATCCAGACGCAATGAAAGCAAACCTATGCAAAGGAGCACCAGTACAAAAAGCAACAAATGAAGAATTAGAACAAGTAAAGGAAACAATGAATGAAGCAATACCAGAATTTTACAAAAGACTTCTAAAAACTATTTGCCAACAACCCTCTTTTTCACAAACTCCTGAGAAAAGTTCAAACCCCACTTCTTAAACAAAGAACAAACATTCTTAATATCCCTATCAAGAAACTCACCAGCCCTAGGATTATTCAAAGGAGTTGCCTGAGAAAAATCAATAAAAACAGGCTTGTCATCATAATTCAAAATATTAAAACCACTAAGATCAGCATGAACAAGACCAGCCTTAAACAACTTCTTCATCTGAACAATAACATCCAAAGCAAAAGCCCTAGGCTCAACAGGAACAGCCTTAATGACCCTGGGAGCAGGAACATCACTACCAACAAACTCCATAACAAGAATATTAAACAAAACAGCAAAAGGCGTAGGAACACGAACACCAGCATCCCTGGCCTTAAGAAGATTCCTGTACTCCCTATGAGCCCAAGCAAAAACCACCTTCCTACGCTTATTCTTAAGACCAGCATACCTAGGATCAAACTTCAAATAGTCAAACATCCTATTAAAATCACAAGTAGAAAGGCGATATATTTTAACAACCCTAAACTCATCACCTTTTTGAGCAATAAAAACATTAGACTCCTTGCCAATGCTTAAAGGACTAACAAGCCTATCAAAAAAGCCCTGAGAAACAAGCTTAAAAAGGTTTTTTTCAGTAAAAACATCAAAAACATTCTTAAAAGTCTTAAACTCCTCTTTAAAAGGCTTCTTAGCCATAAAAACAAAGAAATAAACAAAGTATAAAAAAGTAAGTGAAAACAAATACACAGACCAAAAATCAAAAACGAAAGTTTTATAAACCCCCCAGTAATAATAAAAATAGCCCGACACAGAGAGTACCCAACAGAGCTAACGGGTAAAACCAAGCAATGAATTTGGGGGTTAGTGGTGCGGGCAACAAAATCAAATTAAACTAACAAGAATAAGTCGGAAAGAACAAGCAAAAAAGCTTAACATTCATAATTCATCAAAATCAAAATGAATCAAAAAACCTTATTCAAGTATTAAACAAAACAATAAAAAAACACTAGAATAAGGAAATCTTGTTCTTTCTGGACTAAGGAGGGTAAAATGGGAAAAATCAGTCCAGTATCATCAAAATATATCATAAATGCAACAATAGAAGTAGAAGGAGTAGTAGACAAACCAGACGTAATAGGAGCAATCTTTGGACAAACAGAAGGACTATTAGGCATTGACCTAGAACTAAGAGAACTACAAAGAAGCGGAAGAATAGGAAGAATAGAAGTACGCATAGACACAAAAAACGGCAAAAGCCAAGGAACAATAGTAATACCAAGCAGCCTAGACCAAGTAGAAACAAGCTTAGTAGGAGCAGCCCTAGAAATAATACAAAGAATAGGACCCTGCAATGCCAGAGTCAAAGTAAACAACATAGAAGACGTAAGAGTAAGCAAAAGAAGATTTGTACTAGAAAGAGCCAAATCCCTGCTGAAAACAATGCAAGACCAAGTACTACCAGACACACAAGAACTAGCAGAAGAAGTAGCACAAAGCATACGAACAATGGAAATCAAAGAATACGGCAAAGACAGGCTACCTGCAGGACCAACAGTAGACGAATCACAAGAAATAATACTAGTAGAAGGAAGAGCAGACGTACTAAACCTATTAAAACACGGATTCAAAAACGTAATAGCAATGAACGGAACATCAGTACCACAAACAATCAAAGAAATAAGCAAACAAAAAGAAATAACTGCATTCGTAGATGGAGACAGAGGCGGCAACCTAATCCTAAGAAGCCTAATGAACACAGCAGACATAGACTTTGTAACAAGAGCACCAGACGGCAAAGAAGTAGAAGAACTAACAAAAAAAGAAATCCACAAAGCACTAAGATCAAAAATCACAGCAGAACAAGCAAAACTAGAACTGGCATCAAACGACACAAGCAACCACATAAGAAAACCAGTAATCATGAGAAGGCAAACGCAATCAAGACCTCAAAGACCAATGCAGTCAAGGCCAGTGCAAAGACAGGTGCAATTAAAACCAGAAGAAAAAAAGAAATTCGGAGAAATGCTAGAATCATTAATAGGAACAAGAGGAGCTTATCTGCTAGACGACAAATTAGCAGTCTTGGGAAAAGTACCATTCACAGAACTAAATACAACACTAAAAAGCCTGAACAAAGGCGTGTACGCAGTAATATTTGACGGAGTAATAGACAAACATCTAATAGACACAGCTGAAAAAACAACAGTAAAACACATAATAGCAATGGACACAAAAGTAAAACCAACAGACACAAGAATCAACATAACAACAGCAGCAGCATTATAATTTTTTATATTTTTTAAAAATCAAAAAAAAAGGTGATGAAAGTCAGAGCAGAACAAACAACACTAAAAGACATCTTTAAAGAAGGAGAAAAAGGAAAAAGAGAAATACAAGATAGACTCAAGGCAAGAGAGAGAACAATAATCTTCTTAACCGGACTCTTGGCAGAACCAAGGGCCATAGAGAAGCTCGCAAAACAAACAGGCATAGAGTTAACAAACCGAGAGAAAACAAAACTGACAATACCTGTCTTAATCAAAAACCAAGTAACAATAGCACAAACCCTTATAAAAGAATCAATAGAAAAACTAAAGAGAGGAAGCATAGGAACACAAATAAAACAAGAACTAGAAAAAGAAAAATCATTCTGGGAAAACTTAAAAATAATAGCGCAAGAGCTAGAAGCGAAAATAAAACAACCAAGCAGAGAAACAGAAGAAATAACAGAAATAGAGCAAATCAGAAAAATACTGCAACAGCTAAAAGTGCAAATAGAAATAATAAACACATTCATACCAAAAACAGAAAAAGAAATAACAATACTAAAAAACTAAACTATGGCATATGAAATAATCCTAGGAAGAAACGAAAAAGACAAAAAAAAATACGGCCACGAAGCAACAATATTCATAGGAAAACAATACGTAAAAATGGGACCAGTAACAACACTATCACAACCAGTATTCTTAGACCTAAACAAAGCACACGTAATATTTGTAAGCGGAAAAAGAGGCTCAGGAAAAAGCTATTCACTAGGCGTAATAGCAGAAGGAATAGCAACATTACCAGAAGAATACAGAGAACAACTAAATGTGATGATTCTAGACACAATGGGGATATACTGGACAATGAAATACGCAAACCACAAAGACGAAAGATTACTAAAAGAATGGGGACTAGAAGGCAAAGGAATCAAAAATATAGAAATATACACACCAGCAGGATTCTATGAAAAATGGAAAAAACAAGGAATACCAACAGATAAACCATTCGCGTTAAACCCAGCAGAACTAACATCAGACGACTGGAACCTAACATTTGAACTAAAACCAACAGAACCCCTCGCAATATTCATAGAAAGAATAATAACACAACTAAGAAAAACAAAAAAACAATACGGGCTAAAAGAAATAACACAAGCAATACAACAAGACCAAACAGAAGAAAAAAGAATAAAACAAGCAGCAGAAAACAGATTCAGAATGGTAGAAGAATGGGGCTTATTCTCAGACCAAGGAACACCAATAAAAGACCTAATAAAAAGAGGACAAATAACAGTACTAGACCTAAGCGCATACGCAATAATGCCAAACGGCTGGAGAATAAAACACCTAGTAATGGGAATAATAAGCATGAAACTATTCATAGAAAGAATGAAAGCAAGAAAAGAAGAAGAATACGAAATCGTACACCAAGCAGAACACTACATAATAGAAGAAGAAAAAAAAATAAAACCAAAAATGCCAATAATATGGATATTGATAGATGAAGCCCACGAATTCATACCACAAAAAGAAAAAACAGCAAGTTCACAAGCACTAAAAACACTGTTAAGAGAAGGAAGACAACCAGGAATAGCAATGGTCCTAGCAACACAACAACCAGGAAAAATACATACAGACGCAATGACACAAAGCGATATAATACTATCACACAGGCTGACAGCAAAAATAGACACAGATGCCCTAGCGAGCCTAATGCAAAGCTACCTGAAAGAAAGCCTAGACAAACAACTAATGCTACTGCCAAAAGTAGCAGGATCATGCATAGCAATAGACGATGTCAATGAAAAAATATACCCAATGAGAATAAGGCCAAGGTTCAGCTGGCACGGAGGCGGAGCACCAGAACTAATAAAAGAAACACAGAAAAAAGAATTCAAAATAAAATAAAAAACAAAAAATTCAGTTCTTTTTGCAAGGCGGCTCAAAAAAACCATCCTTCCAATTATTGAACTTCAAATCATTAAACTGAAACTTAGCGACCCTCTCATCACCCTTAAACTTCTCAATCAAATGAGGGACACCATACCTATCATCAAGCTTAACCCTGTAAATATAAGCACCATCAGAGAATTCAAAATCCTCCACACTTCTTTTATTAAAAGTACTCTTACCAATATACTTAGCATCCATATTACCAAAACTATGCAACCACGAAACAGGAGTCTTAGGAACAATAAAAGAAGACCTATCAATATTATCAAAAACCTTCTTAGTATTATCAGTGTTAAAGGTAATACATCTAACCCTATCAATGCAGCACCCAACAACATCCTCTCCAGAAATATAAGCAGTATCAAAATAATCATCCATGACATACTCATCACCCTTATAAAACTGAACAACCATTTTAGAACAATCAGGACCTAAACAAATATAAGTATCCTTAAAAAGACCAGCTGTTTCAGGACCCCCATACAAGAAAGAATAACTCTTAATATTCTCAGTCTTTCTAAGCAAGTTACGAACAGCAGGAGTAACAGAAGAATCCTTAACCTCTTTAACTGCTTCTTTAAACTCCTCTTTAAAATTTTTAGTTTCAGCCTGAGCAGAAGTTTTCACTTCAGTTTTAGTTTCAACATTTTCAGTTTCAGCCTTTTGTTCTGCACTTGACTTAGGCACTTTTTTCTCAATAGTCTTCTCAACAACATCTTCAGCATCAGAAACATCCTTACCGGCAGAAACATCCTTACCAGCACCATAATCTTCTAAAGTCACAAGACCAGTAACCTCATTCCTTGATTTAGCACCACAAGCTGTCAAAAACAGCAAAGCAATGCCCAAAACAAACAAAATTTTTTTCATAAACAAACCACCCTCCTGTCTTAAACTTTTTTCTCAACAAAACGAGTCATTGAAAGCAAAGAAGCAATAAACATAAGACTAAACAACAAAGCAAAAGCAAAAGCCCAAGTTTTAGAAAATTCAGGAACATACAAAATTGAAACAAAAAAACCAATAATGCTAAACAACATAAAAGAAGCCTTTAAAGGAACATACTTAGCCATAACAACTCAAAAATAAAACCCATTTAAAAACTTTTCTGACCAAAAGGCTTATATTCAAAAGGCATTTTAAACAAAAGAAAAATGAAACACACACCAAAAGTAACAGCAATACTAGTCACATTCTTTATACTGGCGCAATTAATAGGGCTAAGCATAATATCATCATACATAGACAAAACAAAAACAACAGAAACAGGAAAACTAACATGGAAAGAACTACCGTCAATAGCAGGAATGAAAATGGAACGACCAGAAATAGAACCAAAAACAACAATAATTTACGTAACAATAGCACTAATAATAGGAACAACATTCTTACTGCTAATCATAAAACACAAAAAAATGCTATTATGGAAAGTATGGTTCCTAATAGCAGTAACAATGTGCATGCAAATAGCATTCAAAGCAAAACTGCCAAACACACCAGCACTAATAATAGCACTAATACTGGGAATATGGAAAACCTTCAAACCAAACATACTAATCCACAACTTCACAGAATTATTCATCTACGGAGGGCTAGCAGCAATATTCGTGCCAATACTAAACATATTCTACGCGTATATGCTATTAATAATAATATCAGCTTATGACATGTACGCAGTATGGAAAAGCAAACACATGATAAAAATGGCAAAATTCCAAACAAAAACAGGAATATTCGCAGGACTACTAATACCATACACACTAACTAAATCTATAAAAAAACAAAAAACAAAAAAAACCAAAACAATAAAAACCGCAGTACTAGGAGGCGGAGACATAGGATTCCCGCTATTATTCTCAGGAACAATCCTCGTCCTAAAAGGATGGGCACCAGCACTAATTACAACAGGGTGTGCAACAATAGCACTATTAATATTATTAAGCTTAAGCAAAAAAGGAAAATTTTATCCAGCAATGCCATTCCTGACAATAGGATGCGCAACAGGACACCTAATAAGCCTACTCATTTAAACTTCAACAAAGACTTCTGAGAATCAACAGCAGAATAATCCAAAGGAGAAACAACCAAACCATCCTCAGCAGAAATAACCTTAACCTTATCAGACAACTCCCTAGCAAGATAAAAAACATCCTCATCAAAAGACTCAAAATGAGTCAAAACAACCAACTTGCACCCCAGCTTATCAATACACTTTTTATCAGGCCTGCCTGCTAAAATAACAACGTCTGCCTGAGGAAGCCTAGCACACACAGGAGAATACAAAACAGAACAATCAGGAAAACGAAACAAAACAGCCAAAGAATCCTTAAGCTTAACAGGCTTAACAACCAAATCTCCAAACTGTCTGATATTTGTAAAATTATTCTGGTCAAGAACAAAATCCTTTTTATCAAAAACACCAGAAGCCCAAACAAAAGCAGAAACATCATAATTCCTGATAACATCATCCTTAGAAACAATCACAGCAGAAAGCTTTTCAGGGTTAAAGCCAGCCCTTACAAAATCAACAAGAGAACCAGGACCAGGATCAACAAGAACAAAACTATCAGACTTAATCAAAGTACCAGCACCACTACGCTTACCAATAACAGACTTACTACCAGCAGTCCCTAAAAAAACAATCTCAGGATGCATAAACAAGAAAAAGAAACAGGAATATAAAATAATTTGTAATCACGACAAAGAGAAACGCAACAATTAAAATAAACAAAAGCAAAATACCAAACAAAATGCACAAAAAAACAAAAATAGCAGAATACGGAATAATAATAAAAGACAACAAGTTCTTGATGCTGCAATTTTCCAAAAAAACAAACCCAACAGAAAAATGGATATTTCCAGGCGGAAGAATGAACGCTAATGAAAAACCAAAACAAGCACTAAAAAGAGAAATAAAAGAAGAAACAGGCCTAGAAGTAGAAATAAAAAAACCAATAGATGTGCTAGAATGGGGAGAAAAAGAAGACAACAGATATGCAATATTCTTCAAATGCAAACATAAAAAAGGAAAAGTCCGGCTAAGCAAAGAACACCAAAACTACAAATGGTACACATTTAAAGAATTAAACAAAATAGACTATTACCAGAAAGAATTCAAAGAAATACTAAAAAAAGCAAAATGAAAAAGAGGCTAAAAATACCAAAAAATGTATTACTGCTAGGACTAATAAGCTTATTCACAGACTTAAGCAGCCAAATGGTATTCCCATTGCTGCCATTATTCCTAACGACAATACTGCACACAGGGGCAACAGCAGTCGGAATAATAGAAGGAGCAGCAGAAACAACAGCATCATTACTAAAAGTAATCTCAGGATACTGGTCAGACAAAATAAAAAAAAGAAAACCATTTGTTCTAGCAGGATACGGCCTGTCAACCATAACAAAACCATTATTCGCAATAGCGAAAACATGGCCTTTCGTGCTATTTGCAAGAATCATAGAAAGAACAGGCAAAGGAATGCGAACAGCACCAAGAGATGCAATAGTGGCAGAATCAACACCAAAACAAATAAGAGGAAAATCATACGGTATACAAAGAGCATTTGACGGCCTGGGTTCAGTATTAGGAGCATTAGGAGCAATAATACTCCTGCCATTATTAGGATACAGAAAACTATTCTTATTCGCATTCATACCAGGAATAATCGCAGTATTACTAATACCTCTAATAAAAGAAGCAAAAGTAAAAAAGAAAGCAAAAGAAAAAATAAGCATAAAAAAACTACCAAACAACCTGAAATTCTTCATAACAGTCTCAACAATATTCACAATAGGACAATTCGGCTATGCTTTCTTATTATTAAAAGCAAAAAAAACAGGACTAACAGACGTATCATCAATAATACTATACCTGATATTCTTCATAGTTTTTACAATAGCAAGCACGCCTGCAGGGATGATATCAGACAAAATAGGGCGAAAAAACACAATAACAATGGGATATATAATATTTGCAATAACGTCAATAATGTTGATTTACACAAAAAACACAACAATGTTGGTACTTAGCTTCATATTGTATGGAATATTCTATGCATTTGTAGACGGAACGCAAAGAGCAATGGTAACAGACCTAGCACCAAAACACCTAAAAGCAACATCACTAGGAGCATACCACACAATGATAGGAATAGCAGCCTTACCAGCAGGAATAATACTAGGAACAATATGGGACAAAACAAATCCAGAAACAATGTTTGTTTACGCACTAACAATAAGCATAATATCAATCGCATTATTACAAATGATAAAAACAAAAGCAAAAAATATAAAAACAAGCAAGACATACTGAAGATAATCCAAAGGAGCAGGGGGAATTCTTTCAAATTTTCGACGATATGTATACTAAATCACAACAAAAAATTTAAACAAAATCTAATTTCAAAAAAATCCTAGGATGAAAAAAAGCCTAGAACAAAATTCTACAAAAAACATCACAAAAAAATCACATTCACTTTTTAATTCAAAACAAAAAAAGTAAGAGGCAGCAAAAGCTGCAACCAAATCTAGAGCCAGCTATTCAAAACCTAGCTGAAGCTCTAAAAAAAACCAGAGGTGAAAAAAATGAGCAAAATGAAAAAAATAAAAGAGCCAACGCAAAAAATAAAAGTAGCCAAAGTTGAATCAGCACTCTACAGAGGAGCTGAAAAATACTTCCAACAAAACAAGTACACATTTGTGCCAAGCATACCACACATAGTAGACATAACAGGAGCATGCGAAGACGTAGACAACCTGTACAGCATAGACTATCACGGACAAGAAGCATTTTTGGTACAAACAGGACAAACAGCTCTAGAAATACTATTAACAAACGGCATAAAAAGAGCCTGCTGCATGATACACAGCTTCAGAAAAGAACAAGAAGCAGACAACAGACACTTAACAGAATTCCCTTTAGTAGAACTAGAATTCACATACAACCCAAAACAAGACGGATTTGAATTATTATTAGATGAAGTAGAAAAAACAATAAAATCAATGATAACAGAAGTCCTTGAAACAGAACAAGAAACACTAAAAGAACTAAAAGTAGACACTGAAAAACTAAAACAAATACTTGCAGAAAAGTTCCAAAGAATAACATATGATGAAGCAGTAAAAATAGCAGGAAAAGAATGGGGAGAAGACCTAAACGCAACAGACGAACAAATAATAGTACACAAAAACGGCAACAGGCCGGTATTTGTAATGAGATACCCAGAAGAAATAAAATTCTTTAACATGCAAAGAAACAGAAAAAAACCAAGAATAGTAAACAGCTCAGACCTATTACTGCCACACAGCGGAGAAGCAGTAGGAGCAGCAGTAAGAGAGTGCAACTACAGACTGTTGTTAGAAAAACTAAAAAAATCACAAATGTTCAAAATACTATCAAAAAAAGGCAAAACAGTAGAAGACTTCACATTCTACCTAGATGCAGTAAAGAAAAACCCAGTACCACACGCAGGATGCGGCATAGGACTAGCAAGAGTAACACAATTCATATTAGGAACAACAGACATAAAACAAGCAATAACATACCCAATGAACAAAGAAACATTTGCGAAGTGAAATTAAACTATTTTTTTACTTTTTACAGACAAACATCATAACAAATTTTGATCAAATTATCAAAACATTTTTAAAATTCAAGAAAAATTTACTCCTTTTGGGGAGAAAATGCAATTAAAACAAGGAACAGAGCTAAATAATTATAAATTAGAAGAAAAAATAGGCGAAGGCGGATTTGGTCAAGTTTGGAAAGTTTATTCAAAAACAGGTATAGCTAAAGCAATGAAATTTCCAAATAAAGACCTAACAGAACTTATAATAAAAGAAGCAGAAGCAAGTAAAAACTTAGACCATCCAAACATACTTAAAATAGAACAAATACAAATAGAAGAAACTCCTTATCTATTAATGGAATACTTTGAAAGCAAAAACCTAAGACAAAAGAAAAAGATAACACAAGAACAAGCAATACAAATAATAATTCAAGTTGCTCAAGCTTTAGACTATGCTCACTCTCAGGGCATTGTTCATTCAGATCTGAAGCCAGAAAACATACTGGTAAATGAAAACATAGAAGTAAAAGTATGTGATTTTGGATTAGCAAAAATCCTAGCAGATGACACTCAATCACAAATAAAGCTATCAAGCTACACATCAACAAAAAAATTCAAAGGAACAATACAATACGCAAGTCCAGAACAACTAGAAGGACAACAACCAACACCACAAAGCGACATCTTCAGCCTAACAAAGATTTTATATGAACTAATAACAGGACAAAACCTAAAATTCTACGAACAACCACACGACACTCTAAAACAAAAAAATATAGACAAACAACTCTCAGAAATAATAATAAAAGGACTACAACCAGAACCGCAAAAAAGATACAAAACAATGAAAGAACTAATAACAGAATTACAAAAAACATCTTCTAAACTGTTCTCGAATGAAGAAACCAAGCAAGATTTGATAAAATATTATGAACGTTTATTTGGAAAAAACTTCAAAGAATTAGATGATAATAAAAAATTTTCTCCTGAACAACGTTATAAAATGGCGGTTGAAAAAAGAATTGCTTATGAAATATTGTTAAGTGCTTTAGAAATAGAGCTGCTAAAACAAGAAGACCTTCATTGGATAGATAAAGTTGATTTTTATAGAGGCCTAGTAGGAAAATCAAATATCGAGAAACAAGTACTTCAAGAAATAGCTAATTATGAAGAAAATCAAGACGGCATAAACATATATGACTTTCTACAAGCAATGATTTTTAAAAAATCAAGAGACAATGAAACTTATTTTGTGAATCCTCAATTAGTAAAAAAATACTTGAAAAAACTAAAATTCAGAGAAACTAGGAAAAAAAATCCAGAAAGTATATTTGATTCTTTAACAAACCTTTTAAAAAGAAAAATAAAAAAAGTAATTGAAGAAATTGAAACACTTGAAGAAAACGAAATTTACACTGAATTGTATAATTTATTTAAGAAACAATACATAATTAACAAAGGAGAATTGCCATACAAAGGAGACATAGACAATGAAGTTGACACCTATCTAAAAAACTACAAAAACCAACTATTATTAGAAAAAAAATCAAAAAACATGCAAATCCCTGATAAAATCAAAAATTCTGTAAATGAGATAAGAAAAATTACCAATGAAGATTAAAAAATCAGTAAAAACCTTTTGATTTCTCGAAACCAAACAACTGATGAATAGATAGCAGAAACATTTAAAAACAAACAAAAAACAGACGAGTATTGCAGGTGGCATAGCTGGGAGGTTAGCTCTCTCCTGTAACCGTGAACGAGCTTTACACGGAGTGAGTCATTCAAGAGATTGTACTTTTATGCAACAGTCCTGTGCTGGACGTTGAGGTTCTGTCCTGTGGGATTAGGCCTGCAGGAACCGCGCCAGGTCCGGAAGGAAGCAACGCTAACTACAGTCCCTAATGCTCACAGGGTAGCGGAACTGAGAAAAGCACAGGGTAGCTGCTGCATGAAATGCAGTCCATTGAGTGACGCGCCACCTGCATTATTCTAAGATACTACTTTAAAGTGGTTCTAAAACGAAAACTTTATAAAGAATCAAAATTTCAAAGAAACAAAATGACACAAGAACTATATGAACAAGTAGAAACAATCTTGAAAAAATTAGAGCAATTATACAAATTCGCATCAAAGTATGATGAATATCCTGTAAAAAAAGTTATAGAAATAAAGACAGAATTACAAGAACTACAACAACAAATACCAACAATAACAGAGCCACAAAACATAGAAGAAACAATGCAAGCAGAATTACAGAGAAATATAGAAAAAAGAATATTTACCATAAACGATTGGCTAAGTGGCGGAAAAACTGATTTTGAAACAATAAAAAAAATATACGGCATACAAGAAGAAGACCTACAAAACCTCAGACCTTGGTTAAAAGAACATAAAGAAAAAGTATTGCAAGCAATAGAGAACTTATCAGAGCAGATTGAGATAAATAACTTTGAATTAGAACTACCAATAGATATACCACAAGTCAAAAGGCAAGCAGAAGAATACGCAGCAGTACATATACAAAAGTACCATAAAAACCTAGGAAAAATGTTACAAGAACTGACAAAAGCAGGAGAATTCCTAAGAGACATAGAAGCAGTACCAACAAAACAAAACAGATCTTATTTTTTTACATTAACAAAAACCCTTGCAATAGAAATACCAGGCATATGCAAAATGAAAGAAGATGGAACAATACAAATAAATGAAAGAGAACTAATAAGAATTTACGGGCATGAAGGAATGGGGCATGCACTAAACGAAGTAATCACAAACGCAAGCAACCTCCCTTATTTCTTAAAAACAAGCTTATTTGCAACACAGACAACAATGGAATCAATAGCACAATTTTATGAAAGAAGAATCTTTGAAGACATTAAAGAAAGACCAGAAGTTCAAAAAGCCCTAGGCATAGATCACAAGTTTAACGAAATATATGAGGAAATGCAAGCACGAGATTTACTAACAGAATATAAGAGACGCCTAGACCAGTATGCAATAACAGTTTTAGCAGACAAAGAACTAGGCAAACACGATGATCTAAAGGTCATACAAAAAAGAATAGAGTTAATTTCAGAAGTAGCTTTAAA
>Ga0164318_10000566_pt1 | contig 29072 bp, 32 predicted proteins | sample GuaBasSedimGuay9_FD_113734 | JGI IMG/M metagenome (GOLD analysis project Ga0164318, IMG submission 113734) | Subseafloor sediment microbial communities from Guaymas Basin, Gulf of California, Mexico - Guay9, Core 4571-4, 0-3 cm | ecosystem: Environmental > Aquatic > Marine > Hydrothermal vents...
GCTTCAAGATCGAAATCTATTTGAGTCATTTAGATTCGCTTATCTTGCTCACCGGAAAATACCTCAAAAAACAGTATTATTCTAACTCCTGCTCAATCGGCTAAATAATTACTTTCCGACATCTTCGAGGCGGAGCAATAATCAATGTAATTCAATTACCACTTCTCGTCTGCCATAAAAAACTTCGGCGCCTGCCTGCCATGTTCGTGGCAGGGGCAGGCCCGCCTTTATAAATTATGACTTATGGAGTCCGAAGGACGACATAAGTCATTCAGCCGAATTTACTCCGCAATAGTTTTCATTCAGAACGAAGACTGGGGAGAGAAGGATTCGCCTACTATGTCGTCCGCATCCAGCGGACTCCTGCGTAGGCTCCCCTCCGCAATCTAATGTTACCATCCAGGTAACATTGCGCTCCCATTAGGTCGCGCCGATTGCTTCGCTTCTCCGCCACACGACGTGGCGGATGCGCCGAATTCACGGATGAATGCAAGAGGCGCAGAATCCAACTATCCGCGTTTATCTGCGTTATCCACGGATGGATCTTTCCGCGGCAATCTGTTTTTTCATGGATGAAAAACTGGGGAGAGAAGGATTCGAACCTTCGAAGGCTAACGCCAACAGATTTACAGTCTGTCCCCTTTGGCCACTCGGGTATCTCCCCGCTTACGCGTAAGCGTAAGCTGGCGGAGGGACTTGAACCCCCAACCTGAGGTTTACAAAACCCCTGCTCTACCGTTGAGCTACGCCAGCTGAAGTCAATAATACGAGCATAGAGCCCGTCGTCTGCACGAGGCAGGCGAGCACTATGCCTCTTTCCAATTATCTACATCCACATGCTTTAAAAGCACGAGGTAAATATTCTAAAAGATCAGAAGGTATTAAAGACACTTGAGTCTTATCACGTGCCGCTAAATCGGCCGCAAGACCGTGAATATATACTGCATACTTTGCAGCTAAATAAGGCTTTATTCCCTGACCAAGGAATGAAGCAATAATGCCTGTAAGTACATCGCCACTTCCGCCTGTTGCTAATCCAGCGTTGCCCGTAATATTACAAAAGCTAGATTTACCATGGGCTACTATAGTCTTATGCCCTTTCAAAACCACAATAATACCATATTTCAAAGAATACCTTAAAGCTATATTCTTTCTCTGGCGCTGAATTTCATTCACGTTAACCTTAAAAATTCGTGAAAATTCCCGCGGATGTGGTGTAATTATAACAGAAGATTTCTTTTTGGCAAGTATTTCTGAATGCCCAACCAGGGAATTAATACCGTCGGCATCAATGACTAAAGGGATTGATGTAGTCTTTATTATTGCACGAACTAATTGTTTGGTTTCTGCATTTTGAGAAATACCCGGTCCTATTGCTAAAACATCATGCCGCTTAATTAATAATTGTAACGGCTTGATTGCCCTTAGGCTGAAGGTTCCTTCTCGTGTTTGGGGAAGAGGGTAAGTCATTACTTCGGTAAGTTTTTCCTCCATGATAAAATTCAGACTCTTCGGTATCCCCAGCGTAATGAGTCCGGCGCCGCTCCTTAGAGCTCCCAAACATGTTAATGCAGCCGCACCAGTCATTCCAGGGGAGCCTGCTATGATTAAAACCCTGCCGTAATCCCCCTTATGAGAATCAGCCTTCCTTTTCAAACTCGCCCTTATTTCTTTTTTAATTGTCTTGGACGACATGTCTTTCCCCTGCGCGTTATTAATCTTTTCATTTCTATAACTGCATTACCGAGCCCTATAAAAACCGCTTTTGAAATAATCGAATGACCGATGTTCAACTCGGCAAGATGCCTTATATTACACACACAGGTAACATTATCATAATCAAGACCATGCCCTGCGTTAATCTGTAACCCAAAATTATGTGCTTCCTGAGCAGCCATGTGAAGTTTCCTCAATTGCCCAACATAAGAATCTCTCAGAAAAGCCTGTGCGTAAGCTCCCGTATGTAATTCAATAGCGTCAGCTCCCAATGAAGCACTCTTTCTTACAACATTGAGTAAGGGATTAATAAAAAGGCTCACCTTTATTCCTTTCTTTTTAAAACGTACAATAGCACGCTCAATTTTCCTATGCTCACGAAGCACATTAAGACCGCCTTCAGTCGTAAGCTCCCGCCTCTTCTCAGGTACAATGGTAACCTGATCCGGCACGACATACAAGGCAACAGCTATTATTTCCTCACTTAAAGCCATCTCTAAATTAAGACGGGTTTTAATCTCCCTGCGTAAAAGATACACATCATCATCCTGAATATGACGCCTGTCCTCACGTAAATGAATCGTAATACCATCTGCACCGGTTGCTTCAACAATGCGTGCAGCTTCTAATACGTCCGGCTGAGCCTCACCCCGTGCCTGTCGTAAGGTAGCAACATGGTCAATATTAACTCCTAATTCTATCATATAAATATTCCTTGCTCAGTTACTAGAAAAAACTCTTTACAATTTGTAATTTAATATTTCAAATAAAATATTTTAATTTAAAATTGTTCTTAGGGAAAAAAGTACTACTTGCCTTCCTCCTTTTTAGCTATTTCAGGAGGGATAGCTGGCACAACCGGCAGTTCTTCTATGGCTTCCTCAATGACTACCTTTATAATTGGTATGTCTCCGGATAATGAAATCTCGGAGGGAAGGCTAAGCATTAGCGGGAGTTGGTATTCCCCGCGGGAAAGTTCGGTAACATCGATATAAGCAAGTATACCCTTTTTATCCAATTTATTTAAAACCTTCTCAGACCCTTTTAGGAAAAGTTCCGTAAGAGGAGGGTCAACTGTAACAAAATAATTATTTGATGGAGCATTAAGTATATTAACAGGAATATCTTTAATAACTTTTTTAAACTCCTCCTGTCGAATGGGTACAAAAACATCAATAAGTTCTTTACTTACTACCGTATATTGAGAACTATATTTCAAAGGAACCCGAATCCTAAAAGAGCGAATATGCCCTACAACGTCTATTGAATCAGTAAGAATAAATTTTTTACCGTCCAACCTGCTCTGAGGTCCCTTGACCAGGGCAGCTGTTGGATCTTTCAGGATATTATTTTCATCTACTACATACCCTTCTGCAGGCTCTCCGACTATGTTCGCCTTGACTAAAAGTTTTTTTGAGATAACTTCATCTAATGAAATGGTAATAAGTCGGGGCATGATATCAACTACTTTTATATCTGGTCGGGGAAGATTGATATCACCCTCACGTAAACTAAAAGAATATTCGCCAGCCTTTTTTACCCCGCTAATCACATGTGTCGCAATAAGTTTATGTGTACCCAGAAGAGCAAGAATATTCCGAGGGGCTGAAAGACTTACCTTGACAATCCTCCTAGGTCCGCCGAGAATAGTCATTCCCTTGGGAGGAATGATTTTTAAAAAAACACGGTTTTCGATTTCAACACTTTCTTCACCGCTGATATAATAGAAAAGTCCCACGCTTAAGATAAAAGAGGCTATGAGTATCCACAATTTATTTTTATCGAATTTTACCAATGCTAAATCCTTTCCACATTTCTAAAATCGATTTCTGTTGTTTATCCGGCCTAAATAAATTTTTGAGCACTCTCCGTAACCCGTCAGAATCTAAATTCTTAGTCATATGACCGTTAACAGCAACGGAAATAGCTCCGCTCTCACCAGAGACAACGATAGTAACGGCATCCGTTTCCTCAGTAAGCCCTAAGGCAGCCCTGTGACGCGTCCCCAATGTCTTACTGATATTAGGATTTTGTGATAGAGGAAACAATGAGCCGCATGAGGCAATCCTGTCTTCTTCTATAATTATGCCCCCGTCATGAAGAGGCGTTGTTTCAGTAAAAATAGTAACAATTAACTCGGCGCTTACTTTTGCATTAATTATTATCCCACTTTCCACATAATTACGAAGTCCGATATCACGCTCAATTGATATCAAAGCACCTATTCTCTTTTTTGAAAGTTGCTCGCAAGCCTTTACAATCTCATCCAGGAGTCCGCCCTTTTTAACAAATGTGCGGAATGCGGCATTCTGACCAAGACGGGCTAATGCCCGGCGTAATTCAGGTTGAAAAATAATAAAAAATGCAAAAATTCCGATTGCAAACAACTTAGTCAAAATCCAATTAATTGTTGTGAGTCCAAAAAAACGAGACAAAGCAGCAACAAGCATAAGTATAACTAAACCGATAACAACCTGTACGGTTCTAGTGCCCTGGATAAAATTAAGAATCCGATACAAGACAAACCAAATAATTACAATCTCTAAAATTGGTTTCCAAAAACTAAGTATATAGCCGATCTGTTGTGCCATATAAATACCTTATCGTTTTTTCCTTAATAAATGTATTATTCTGTGGGTTATCTCTTAAAAAATATTTTTATCAAAAACGAAATAATTAAACTCAGCAAGATGCACGTAGTCAAAGGAAAATAAAACGAAAAATTTTCTCTTTTTATATAAATATCCCCCGGCAATCTCCCTATGCCGGGCACCTTTTCAAATATAATAAGCAAAACTCCAAATACAATAAGTATTATACCAAACGTAATAACTATCCGGGCAATAAAAGAAATCTGCATATTAATATCTTAAAACAAAGTTTCCTGTGAAGACGTGAAGTCTTTCCCCACATGTTCATATCCTAACTTTGTGGCAACTCTACCTTGCGACGTTCTTTTCATAAACCCCTTTTGAATAAGGTAAGGCTCATAAATCTCTTCCAAGGTCTCAGCTTCCTCACCCACTGCTATAGAAAGATTATTAACTCCAACAGGTCCTCCGTTAAACTCATTAACAATTATATTTAAAATCCTCCTGTCCATCTCATCTAATCCTGCTTCATCCACATCAAGCATCTTCAGGGCAGCATGTGCAATGTCACGGGCAATAGTCCCGCCGGCCCTCACCTGGGCATAGTCCCTTACACGTTTTAGTAGTCTATTTGCAATACGGGGCGTTCCACGTGAACGTTTTGCTATTTCAGAAGCACCTTCGTTATCAATTGAAATATCAAGAATTTTAGCAGACCTTAAAATAATCTGGGCTAACTCATTTGGCTGGTAAAAACCTATACGCAAAACAATACCAAACCTAGCCCGTAAAGGAGAGGTAAGAAGTCCACTCCTGGTTGTGGCACCGATAAGGGTAAAATGCGGTAAATTTATTTTAACCGAACGTGCATTGGGACCTTTATCTATCATAATATCAAGAAAAAAGTCTTCCATAGCAGGGTAAAGATACTCTTCGACAGTTTTATACAAACGATGAATCTCGTCTATAAAAAACACATCTCCTTGGTTTAAATTTGTAACCAGTCCTGCTAAATCACCGGGCTTCTCAAGAACAGGTCCCGATGTAGTTTTAATATTCATGTTCATCTCACCAGCAATAATATGCGCCAGGGTAGTTTTACCCAGTCCGGGAGGACCAAAAAACAGTATATGGTCAAGAGGCTCTCCACGCTTTTTAGCTGCGGCAATAAACACCTCAAGATTTTCTTTTACCTTGCTTTGACCAATAAATTCATCAAGACGCGAAGGCCTCAGCGAAATATCAAATGCAAGATCTTCTTCTTTAAGATTATAAGAAACAACTCTTTTATCCATATTATTGTCTTATGTTAAATAAATGCATTAATATTTTGGCTTTTGCTCAGCACATACTCTATTAATTTTAAAATAATCATCGATTGCACATACCCCATACCGGCCGAATATTACATATTCAATAGCCTTTAGAGGAAGCATAACAACTTTATATACACAGCCAAATATTCCTCTATTAAAAACATAGTTATTTGTCCATGAATCGGCGGAATCCTGTGCATAAACAAAAGTAATATTACTTAAAAATAATACAACGATTATAAAAGTCAAAATCATTTTTTTAAACACTGTCTACCTCCCTTTCTTATTGGTTTTCAAATATATTGTAAAGACCGGCGTATGATATCTTCAACGCTAAGATTTTCCCTGCCCTCCTGGGCTAAAATTTTCTTCACGCCCGTGAGTGCCTGGTGTTTTTTAAATCCCAATGAAATAAGCGCAGTAACAGAATCTTTTAATAAAAGATCTTCTGCCCCAACAAAATCTAAACCCACATCAGGTCCAAGTCCTTTATCTATGCTCACTTTTTCTTTTAATTCAATAATTATTCTCTCAGCTGTCTTTTTACCTATGCCAGAAATAGAAATGAGAGACGAAACATCCTGATTAACTACGGCCTTTTTAAAGTTATCAATACCAATACCAGAGAGAACGGTTATGCCAAGCTTGGGTCCGATGCCAGAAATAGAAATTAAAAGTTTGAACAATTCCCTCTCTTCTAAAGTCCAGAATCCAAAAAGCTGCCACGCATCTTCCCTGACATGCAGATAAACATTAAGCTGTACCTTTTCATCATTACTCGGCAGTTTAGAATATGTAGAAAGCGGGATGAAAACTTCGAAGCCTATTCCGCCTGATTCGATTAATGCTACTGTAGGATGTTTTTCAATTAATACCCCTTTTAAAAAACTTAGCATAGTTTCCTTCTAATATGCAATTTTGGTTTTATCATTTATGTGACAAATTGCCAAAGCCAGTGCGTCTGCCGCATCAGAGGGAGGTAATTCCTTAAGAGCCAATATTTGTTTTACCATATGTTGAACCTGAATTTTAGCGGCCCTGCCAAAACCTGCAACAGCACTTTTTACCCGTGCTGGTGGATACTCAATGACTCGAATATTCTGCTCTGTTGCAGCAAGGATAACTGCACAACGTGCTTCCCCAATTCTTATGGCAGACTTAAAACTCATACCATAATATACGTCTTCTAAGGCAATGACATCCGGCTGCCATTTTTTGAATATAGATAATGACTTTTCGTAAATTTCTTTAAGTCGTTTATGTAATGAATTCTTCCTTCCTAACGTTATTGTTTGGTAATACAATGCCTCAGGTGTAGCATTCCTCGCATCAACAAGCCCAACTCCCATCTTTATGGTACCGGGATCAATGCCCATCACCTTCATATAGAAAACTCTTTTCTACCTTTATTCATCCTTCTCTAAATCTTTAATAATCTTTTTCTTCTCGATGGATAACTTTTTAATCTTTTTTACTCCTTCTTTAACTTTCTTAACTTTTTGCTCAAGTTCATCCATAACAGGTTCCGGCTCAAATTCAACATCTCCAGGAGAAATAAAACTTTTATCTTGAATGGCTTCTATCAAGTTATCCATATCCACTACACGCTTTTTTAAAATATGAAGTATGGGACCGCTCTTTCCCTCACCATTGAGTGTGGCAACAATTTCGGCCAACTCAGCCTGCCACCTTTTAACCTTTGCAACTATAGTCTCTTTATTCATAACTCTACCTCAACTTAAAATTATTCGATATTATCAATAATATCGTCAGGTATCTCAAAATTTGCATATACATTTTGAGTATCATCATGATCTTCAAGCATATCTACTAATTTTAACACATTATGTGCAGCATCGGATGTAACATTGACCTGACTTTTAGGTAAATATGTTAAATCAGAAGACTTAATAGGAATATTAGAGTCAATAAGTGTCTGCTTCATTTTTTCAAAATCCTGAGGTGCAACAATTATTTCAAAGACATCGCCGCTTCTAGAGAAATCTTCAGCACCTGTATCAACGGCAAGTTCCATAAGTTTTTCCTCTTTTACCTTCTGGGCTTCAACGACTATTAATCCTTTATGTTCAAAAAGCCATGAAACAGAACCCGCTCCTGCCATATTGCCCCCATTTTTAGAAAAAAGATTTCTTATCTCAGAAGCTGTTCTATTTTTATTATCAGTTAAACATTGTATATAAACAGCAACTCCCCCTGGGCCGTATCCCTCGTAAAATACTTCTTCATAATTCACACCTTCCAATTCACCTGTTCCTCTTTTAATAGCCCTATCAATGTTATCATTTGGCATGTTCGAATTACGGGCCGTGCTTATTGCCACTCTTAATGCAGGGTTTTTATCTATATCACCTCCGCCGTTGCGTGCAGCTACAGTTATAGCTTTTATAAGCTTTGTAAAGAGCTTCCCCCTTTTTGCATCTGCCGCCCCCTTTTTATGTTTTATACTACTCCACTTCGAATGACCTGACATTGTAAACTTCTCCTCTTGATTTAAAAAATATTAGACAGAATTAATTGCATGCATCATCTTAAGAAAATCACTTACAGCTTTAACATCATGTACTCTGACCATATTAACACCATTATTAACCGCACACCCTAGCGAGGCCAGGGTTCCCGAAAGCCTTTCATCTACATTACGATTAAGTACTGCTCCAATAAATGACTTGCGGGAAGGGCCTAGGAGAACAGGTCTTTTTAAAACAAGAAATTTCTTTAAATAATGTATAATTTCTAAATTCTGTTCCGCTGTTTTAGAAAAACCTATCCCGGGATCAATAACTAAACGGTTAAACTCAATTCCAGCATTAAGGCCGATTTTAATACTCTCTTTAAGCTCCCTCAAGATGTCTTTTATAAGATTATCATAATGAGTAAAACTCTGCATCGTAGACGGCTTACCGCGCATATGCATCAGGATAGCTCCCGCTTTATATTTTTTAATTACAGAAGCCATCTGGGAATCCCTTCTCAAACCGCTTATATCGTTGATAATCGATGCACCGATTCGGAGACATTCATCCGCAACACATGCTTTAGACGTATCAATTGATATAGGTATTTTCACCTTGGAAATAATTTTTTCCAAAGGGGAAATTAACCTTCTTAATTCTTCGGACTCGGAAACTCCCGAAGAACCAGGCCTAGTTGATTCAGCTCCAATGTCAATAATATTCGCCCCTTCGGCTTCCAATCGAAGAGCCTGCTTATAAGCATCCCTTGCTCTTGAATAACGATTACCGTCTGAGAAAGAATCAGGGGTAATATTTAAAATACCTACGATGAGGACTTTCCTCTTTTTAGAAAAATCAAACCGAAAACGACGGGCCTTGAAAAGCATTTCATTCTTTTTTTGCATCAGACTGATTCTTTTTATTCTCACCGCTCTCGGCTTCGGGATCTTCTTCCCTGGGAATGCCCACTATCTCCCGCACTTCTTCACCATCTAATGTTTCGCGTTCAAGCAACGTAGTTGCCAGCTTTCGTAACTTATCTTCATTCTCAAAAAGTAAATCTCTGGCTTTCTTTTTACACTGGTCAACAATTCTTTTACGCTCTTCATCGATTAATATTGCCGTCTTCTCAGAATAGTCCCTCTCTGTAAATAAATCTCTGCCGAGGAATACTTCCTTGTCGCGTTTGCCGAAAGTCATATTACCTAACTTTTCACTCATGCCAAAATCACATACCATCCTCTGAGCATACTCGGTTGCAACCTCTAAATCATTATGCGCACCCGTAGTAACTTCTTTAAAAATAATCTCTTCAGCAGCTCGTCCAGCTAAAAGAATGGTTATCTTATCTAAAATTTCGCGCTCTTTTATCAGATATCTATCTTCAAGAGGCATCTGTAATGTATATCCTAATGCAGAACGCCCCCGTGGAATAATTGATACTTTGTGTAAGGGGTCACGTGATTTAAGCAGTAAAGAAATTAAAGAATGCCCAGATTCATGATAAGCGACAATCTCTTTTTCTTTCTTTGAAATAATTCTACTCTTTCTCTCAGGTCCGGCCATCACTTTTTCAATTGATGCCTCTAAATCTTCCTGCATAACCGATTCTTTGCCCAGTCTTGCCCCGAGAAGAGCTGCTTCGTTGACCAAATTAGCTAAATCCGCACCAGAAAAACCGGATGTCTGTCGGGCAATTTTTACAAGATCGACTGAGTCGTCCAATTTAACATTACGTACATGAACCCTTAAAATCCCCTCTCTTCCTTTAATGTCAGGCCTATCAACGACTATTTGTCTGTCAAATCTGCCGGGACGCAGTAATGCAGGGTCAAGAACATCGGGCCTATTTGTAGCTCCGATTAAAATAACACCAACCTGTGTATCAAAGCCGTCCATCTCTACTAAAAGAGCATTCAATGTCTGCTCACGCTCGTCATGACCTCCACCAATACCCGCAAAACGCTGACGCCCCACGGCATCAAGTTCATCAATAAATATTATTGACCCTTTGCCTGAAGATTTTGCAGACTTTTTTCCCTTCTCGAATAAATCCCTCACACGTGAAGCTCCTACACCAACAAACATCTCTACAAAATCAGAACCACTAATTGAAAAAAACGGTACCTCTGCCTCTCCAGCGACCGCCTTGGCAAGAAGGGTTTTCCCGCTCCCCGGAGGCCCCATTAATAAAACACCTTTGGGAATCTTACCGCCGAGCTTTTGAAACTTGTGAGGGTCTTTTAAGAATTCAATTACTTCTTGTAATTCTTCTTTTGCCTCATCAACTCCGGCTACATCATTGAATGTTATACGTTCTCTATCAGGCGTAAGCTGACGTGCACGTGATTTTCCGAACGAGAGAATCCTTCCACCCCCCTGCTGTGCCCCCCGGTAAAGGAAAAAATAAAAAAACCCGATTAAAAAAAGTACCGGCAGAATGGAATATAAAATATTACGCCAGAAAACCTGAGGCGGATTAACGGTAAAATCTGGTACATTTTCCCTTAAAATAGGTATAAGTTCCAAATCTCCGGGAGGAACATTAACCTGAAAATAAGTTCCGGAGTGAAACTTTCCACGTATTTGATTTTCAACTAACTCACAAGAAACTATTTTTCCGGTCTCACGATTAGTCGAAACTATATTATAAAATTCACTATACGTTAACTTCTTAATTATTATTTCAGGAAAAAGAAAAAATTGTATTATTATAAGAACAGTCACAATAATTAAAACAGCAATAACAACTTTATTGCGATTCATATCAGGTTTAAATTTATTGTCAGGCCGTTTGAATTCCGGTTTTGGATTTTGATTAGAAGTATTTTTACTCTCATTCATCACACTATACTCCCTCATAAATTAAATAAAATTGTATGTAAACACACAATTATTATTGTTTATTTATATTGTTATTTAATTTTAACATTTATAGTCTTGTATTCAGTCCAAACAATAAATCATAACACTTTTGGCTGCTATAATTTATACATTTCTTGGACATAGGACGAGCTATAATGTGAATAGAATTATAACATAACTATTCTATTATAAACAAGTTGTTAATTGTATTAAATTAAAACGAAATTTTAGCATATTTTATAGTAATAATATTATGCTCATTTTTTATAGATCTTGTTGTAAAATAAGTACTTAAGGCAATTATTTCATCAAAATACCAAAAAGAAAAATATGCTTTATAATATATTGGAAAGATAAAAAAAGTGTGGATTTGCAGGCCTTATATAAGAATAAAATTCTATGATAATGAAAACAGAATGCAGCAATAAAAATATATTTTCACTCTGTTAAATGTGAAAATAAGATCACATGAACCCTTCGTCTTTATCTTTCTTTCCTAAATAATTAAACCAAACAAAGAAAATTAATGCTACAATAACCAGTATAAATAGCAAAGGGATATCAATAAGATTCCTTGTCTGGAAAACAGACATTTTTGTAAAAAGAATCAAAAGACATACCACGACAGCTATTAATATAAACCTCAATTTTCTCTTCATTCTCCTATCACCTCTTTATGTCTTTTTCGATGGTTAATTTTATCCGCGTCTATCTCCTATAATATAACTTTCGTCAATTTTTTTGCTTAACTTGACTATAATATAAGATTTGAAGCATTATGTATAAAATATATATCTTGCCTAAGCCTCTGGTAAATATTATTCTAACATGTTACAATTATTATAGTATAAAAGGTTAATAATAATAGACTTTTTATGAAAAAGCATATTTATATTAATATAAAGAAAATTATCATTCTATCCTTAATAACTTATCTTTCAACTATTTCATACATTTATGCAGACAGCATAGAATTTAAAAACGGGTACAGTATAGAAGGCACTGTTATTAACAAAAATGAAAAAACGACAACTATTAAATTTGAAGGAGGAACAATAGATTTTAACACCGCAGAAATTGGATCAATAATCCCATCTATTACAATTGAAAAAAAATCGGATACTGTTGACTCCTCTCCACCAACGCAATTACCTCTTAAAAGTCTATCTTCATTTGATAAGCCAAAGAGGCTCGAGGCTTCTAAGAGTGAAAAAAGTTCCCTACTAAAAAATCGGAATCAAGACGTTAACCTGGATAAGGAGACAGATTACTTCGTTGATTATTTCGGAGGGCGTGAAAATTTTTTAAAAGAATTTGAAAAATTTAAAATTAAATCCAAGAAAAAACCAAATGATTTCGAAAATCATTATAAACTCGGCCTTTCCTACTTTTATTTAAAAAACTATGAAAAGGCCGTTTCCGAACTTAATATTGTTCTCAACAACAATCCAAAAGACCTTGAAGCACGCCGTTTTTTGGGATATGCCCATTACCAAACGGGTAACATCCCCATGGCAATTGAACAATTTAAAAAACGTCTTGAGGGACGCCCCTTTGACACAAAGATGCGAAGTCTGTTAGCTTCATGTTATTTTCAAATAAACAATCTCAAACAAGCTGCTTCTGAATATGAAAAAATAATAGGCTACGATGAAACGAATGCCCTTGTCATTCAAAAGTTAGCGAATATTTATAATGAATTAGGCATAACACAAAGAGCTCAAGAACTGCAAGAAATGGCTAAAAAAATTGATCCTTCAAGAAACTTTAAATAAACTCCCCCTTATCTAATTATCCTCTTAACTCATAATCCATTCTAAATACAACTATTTATCCCAACACTCTAAAGTTATCCAAAAATAAAGACGTAGATATAATAAATAACTTATAAGCCTACAAGGGCTTATGTGCTTGCCCCTCTTGCCAATATTGAAAAATTGGCAGGTAAAGTTTTAATTATGATATAAGGAAGGAATACTGACATGGCTCAAGTAAAGGATACTAAAATAAAACTTAGAAAAAAATTAAAAAAATATTTAAACATATTCATAGAAAAAAATTCTTTTACCCTTAAAGAACTTCAGATGTTAGAAAAAAACACTCAACCGTTTTCATTAAAAGACAGACCGTAAGAAGCCCCTTTAAAAAATCTAATGTCTTTTTTTAAAAAAATCTCTCGCTAAGGTTTACCTTTTTACATGCATTTTAATGGAAAAAAGTATAATAAAAGAATGGTTAAAAACTATTTTTTTCTTACCAAAGGTACAAAACGGACTGGAATGGTATCTTTCTCGTGGATATTTCCATTTTCACCTTTTGAAATGACTTTCAACATCTGATATCCAAAATCAACATCAACAGGTACAACCATACGACCGCCCTCTCTAAGCTGCTCAATCAAAGGCGGAGGAACTTCTTCGGCAGCAGCGGTAATAATAATTGCATCAAAAGGTGCATATTCTTCCCAACCTTTGTAACCGTCACCCGCCTTAACCTTAATATTTATATACCCTCTTTTCTCTAAATTAATTCTGGCACTCTCAGCTAATTCCGGAACGATTTCAATAGTATAAACCTTACACCCAATTTCAGCCAATACAGCTGCTTGATATCCGGAACCTGTACCAACCTCTAATACCGTATCATTACCTTCAAGCTTTAATAATTCTGTCATCAAGGCAACAATATAAGGCTGAGAAATTGTCTGATTATAACCAATTGGCAGAGGATAATCTTCATATGCAAACGGCATTTGATGCTCAGGAACAAATAAGTGACGCTCTACGGTCCGCATGGCATTTAATACACGCTCATCCGATACACCACGCCGCATAATCTGCATGGAGACCATTTCTTCACGTTTCTGTTTATAATTACTATCATCTGAGTTTGAAAAATCAACACACATACCAATCACTCCTATTATTATTGTACTAATGAGGGCATACTTTAGCCACTGAATTCTCATGACTATTTTTTCCGTAATTCCTCCTTGATTCTTTCCCATTCTTCCTTATCGTAATCAGTTGATTCTAAATCCTTTACTGTCTTTTGGGAGGTCTTTCTCTTTTTCGTAAAAATATGACTATAAAGGAGATAAAAAATATATCCAATAAGAATTATACCTAAGAGACGTAATAGAAGTATTCGAATCATTGTGGAAACTCTTTTTGAAAGGTAATGACTATATAGTCTGAATGCCCCGTCAGTCTTGGCCTTAGAAAAAAATAATCTAAAATCCTGCAATCGTAATATGTGCTTTATCTGCCATCCGGACAACATCATCCCGATCAATTAGTATTGTCTTTCCGGCTTCAAATATTAAAACAGCCGCGCCGCTTTCTATCATTGTTTTTATTGTAGTAGGACCCACAGTAGGCACATCAAAGCGCATATCCTGCTTTGGCTTGGCTACCTTTACTACAATGGTATTCTTGTTTCCTAAAAGACTTCCGCGCTTAATCGCCTCGTCAGTACCTTCTATAGCCTCAACTGCCAAAATAGCTTTATCCTTAACTACAACAGATTGTCCTATATCTAGGCGGGCAATTTCTTTAGCAAGTGTCCAACCAAAGTGAGCATCCTCATCTTGTGATTTTGATAATTTTTTTTTGGTTAATATTCCTTTCTTAGGCAGACATTTTTCAAGGAAAAATGTCGAAGCAATAATATGAAAATCTTTATCAGTAAGATAATCACAAATCGCACCAAGTATTGTATCATCTTTTCTGTTCTTCAATTTTGAAAAAAGAAGAACCATATCCAAATCAGGCTTTATTTTACCGGAAAAAATAGATGTTTTTGTTATTTTGCCCTCAAAGCAAATATTAGTAACTGCGTATTGTTTAAAAAAATTAACCAGCTTTTTTAATTCTCCTAACTTTACCCACAATAATTCATCAGCAACTGATTGTATGCCGGCATCTGTTTCACCTTTAATAGCACATACATATACCTGATATCCTTTTTCTTTAGCGCATTCTGATGCAATAAATGGTAATTTTCCGTTGCCAGCAATAATTCCAATTTTATCCATATGTGAAAATGCCCTCTTTATATGCTTATTAGCTACAAATACCCCGTTCAGATTTGCTTAAAAACTTAAGGAGAGTTTGAATGGTAGGTGTCTTAGGTAATGTTTCTTCAATTTGTTTAATAATATTTTTTAAAGAAAGCCCTGATCTAAAAATTATCTTAAAAGCTTTTTTCAACTCCATTTTTTCCTCTTTAGGAATACATGCTCTGTCTAAACCAACAGAGTTAATTCCATAAGCCTTTACGGGGTGCCCATCAGTCATCATAAATGGTGGAATATCCTGCACAACTTTTGAACATCCTCCAATAATAGAAAGTGTTCCAATTCTCACAAACTGGTGAACGGCACTAAGCCCCCCAATGATAACTTTATCTTCTATAATTACGTGGCCTGCAAGTGTCGCAACATTAGCCAGCGTAATATTATTATGCAAAATACAATCATGCGCAATATGGCTGTATGCCATCAACAAATTATTATCACCAATAACAGTCTCGGTCCCTTCTCCGGTTCCGGGATTAATAGTTACATACTCACGAATTTTATTACCGTTACCAATACGTAAGAAACTCTTATCTCCTTTATATTTTTTATCCTGTGTAACGCTTCCCACAACAGCTCCTGAAAATATTTCACAATCCTTACCGATAGTAGTCCAACCCTCAATACTAACCCGCTCTCTAATTTTGGTGTTGGCACCAATCTTTACATTTTTTTTAATATAAGAAAACGGGCCCACTTCAACTCCAAAATCAAGTTCGGCGCCGGACTCAATAATAGCCGAAGGATGAATCGAAACTTCTTTTTCAATCATAATTTTATCCTAAGATAATGAATTAATAAAAAACTGAGGAGATGAATTAAAACTGATAATGAAAATTATATTATTACCCGGCTGGACCCCTTGAGCTAACCATTTCTACCGGGGCTTAACGATCCATTATTGCAAATTTAACTTCCGCTTCGCAAACAAGCTTATCACCGACATAAGCCTTGCCGGCACAGATTCCAATTTTTCCTTTAGATTTTATGACCTCAACTTCCATGCGCATCTGATCTCCCGGAAATACGGGGGCACGAAACTTGGCTTTATCAATACTCATAAAATAAGCAAGCTTGCCTCTGTTTTCAGCTCTGTTCATAGTAACAATACCGCCAACTTGAGCCAATGCCTCGATAATTAATACGCCGGGAAAAATAGGATGACCGGGAAAATGCCCGAGGAAAATTTTTTCATTAAACGATATATTTTTTATGGCAATCGCTTTTTTCCCAGGTTCAATATCAAGTACTCTGTCAACAAACAGAAAAGGATACCGATGAGGCATAATCTCCATAATCTGGTTAATATTTAACGTGCGACCTTCAATAATAGGACCACTCTGTTTTCGCAAATTTTCTTTATTATTTGTTTTTTCTTTTAATGAGTACAATTTTTTAACCAACTCAAAATTTTGTTTATGCCCCGTACGATTAGTAATAATATGCCCCTTTAAAGGACAACCTAATAAATAAAGGTCCCCAATCAAATCAACAACTTTATGACGTGCTGCTTCATCAGGAAAACGCAGTTTATTCTCTATAGGAAGGTTATTTTCAAAAACTAAAGTATTCTGCGGATTTGCACCTTTGCCAAATCCCTGTGAAAGAAGTGCTTCTGCCTCTTCTTTCAAACAAAAGGTCCTAGCAGAAGCAAGCTCATTTAAAAATGTATCCTTATTAATAACAAAAGTAACATACTGGTCAGATAGCGCAGGATTATTATAACTTAGGGTATATGAAATACGCAGATCAGAAGAAGGCAGGACGACTGTCGAAGTACTGCCGTTTTCTAGATAAACGGGCTCTTTTATTTTAAAAATTTCTTGGGGTACTTTTTGGTCCTGAATACCACTTTTACGAATCTCCTCAGCATACAAAAGAGCACTCCCATCAAGAGCGGGTAATTCACTGCCGTTAACTTCGATTAAAACATTATCTACTTCAAAAGCACATAATGTTGCCATAAGATGCTCAACCGTTTGCACCTTCGCATCACCTTCAACAAGCAACGTTTGCCGACCGCCGCCATGCTCAGGCATAACAACATTCGGCACATAAGCACATATCCCTTTAGAACCGCTAACGTCAGTTCTCTTAAAAACAATACCTGTATTAGGAGGAGCAGGTTTAAGCTTTAATTCAACAGGTTTACCAGTGTGAAGTCCAACACCCTTTATTGCAATATCATTCTTTATTGTCTTTTGTGATCTCATAAAATTAAATCTTATTATTTCTTACCCTTTTTGTACTTATTATTCAATTTTTCGAGAATAACATTCGTAATATTAAATTTTTCTTCTTTATACACTAATGCACGATCGCTAAAAATAAAATCATACTTTTTATTCTTTCCATAATCCTCAACAAGTTTATTTATATCTGAAAAAATTTCCTGAATATTTGTATCACGAATTTCTCTTAATTCTTCCCGTGTTTTTTCATCAAACATTTGTAATTCTTTTATTTTTTGGTCTATTTCAGCCTGCTTTTTAACCTTCTCTTCGCCCTTATCGGCTAAAACAACCATCTCATCTTTCATCCGCCTTATATCCTTTACTAAAGTATCGCGTTCCCCTTGTTTTTGAGTAGCCAGCTCAGATAAATTTTTATCTGCGTCTTGAGTCTTTTCATATTTATCAAATAAAGTTCTTAATTCAACATACCCTCTTTCACCGGCTAAACAAACCCCGGTAAACATAAACAAACCGCACATTAGTAAAACTACTGCACATAAACATATCTTACAATTACTCATGTCTTTCTCCCTCTGTTTTTTCTTGTTATTAATAACAAAAATATTTTCAACCTGAATGTTCTATTAAAATTATTAACTATTAAAAACCACGGCTCATATTAAACTCAAACCGTCCGTGTTCATCTTTGTCGTCCTTATTTGCTATGGGGAATCCATAATATAATGTTATTGGCCCTAATGGAGTATTTATACGTAATCCAGGACCAATACTTACAGCGAAATCATCAAAATCCATATCAAAACAATCCTTGTTAACATGTCCAACATCAATAAATGCAACCCCTTTAAAATTTTCTATAATAGGGAATACATATTCGAGGCTACTCAAAATTAATGTCTCACCACCGATTGGATTTCCGCCGCCTTTAGGCCCCACACGACGATAATTATAACCGCGCACCGTACCTAATCCACCAGCATAAAATCTATCAAAAACAGGAACCTGATTTGAGTCGCCAAAATCATTAATAATGCCGGCCCTATTTCTAAACTCAATAACATGTTCTTTGGCAAAATTGAAAAACTTTGTAACACCGACCTGTGCACTGTAATAATCTTGATCTCCAAAAAGAAATCCACCAACCATTTCAACTGAGGAATTAATAAACCAACCCTTTTTAGGATTAAACACACTATCCCTCGTATCATATGCAACACCAGCACGAAGCCGGCTCAACATATTTGTCTCGCCGGAAGCACGGACCTGAGGGTCAGCATCAACAGATATATCTTTTATTTTAACATGCTCGACTAAATATCTTATATTACCGCGGAATCTATCAGTAAAATTTTTCCCAAAAGTTACTCCGATACCACGGCGACGAGTATCAAAGTCCAAATTATTACTTTCACTTTCCCTATTATATGCATTTATACCGAACGATATAGGTTTGTTTAAAATATACGGCTCAATAAAACTAAAATCAATATCACGCGTCACGCTTCCCCACCGGGCTCGCAATGATAAACTCTGCCCGCCACCGGTAAAAGTAGGCCAGTTAGTTATATCGAAATTACGCTGGGCGATCTCACCAAATCCTATAAATTGATCTATAGAACTAAACCCCGCACCGAAAGAAAGTTCACCAGTTTGTTTCTCTTTAACCTTAAATACCACATCCCGTCTGTCTTGAGCCGTACCAGGTTCGGTCTCATATGACACTTCTTCAAAATATCCTAAATTTTCAAGTCTTTGTTGTGAATATTCGAGTTTCTCTCCGTCGAACTTCTCACCGGGTCTCACACGTAATTCACGTCTAATAACAATATCTTTTGTCTTTGTATTTCCCCGCACTTTTACCTTGTCGATATAATATAAACTACCCTCAGTAATTTTATAGACTATGTCAACACGGCCGGTGCTTTTGTTTAAATTTGTCTCAGGAACAATCATCGCATTAATATATCCACACTCAAAATAAAAACGCCTCAGTGAATCAACATCTTCCATCAAGTTGACTTGGCTATAAACTTCGCCGGGCAACATCTCAAGTTGACCCCAAATCTCACTTTCGGGGAAAAGGACATTTCCCTCAATTTTTACTTTACCAGTTATATACTGCTTACCCTCATCAACAGCAATTACAACTATCATTTTATTTTTCTTTTGATCATACTCAAAACGAGGTTTTAGTTTAACATCAAGATATCCCTCTTTCTGGTATATATAAGCAATCCTTTCCAAATCAGTCTGAAACTTCTTTTCTTTAAATACTCCCGAGCGCCACAACAGCCAATTTGTTTTTTTAGTCTGCATTTTTTTCTTTAAATATCTCTCTTTAAATGCAGTGACATTTTCAAAACGAATATCTTTTATTTTATACTTTTGACCTTCATCAATAAAGACATTGACGGTAGCTTCTTTAGTAAACTCATTTACGGAAACATCGGAATCAACAGTAACAAATTTATATCCTTTATTAAAATACTTATTTTGCATTTCGGTAATCCCTTCTTTTAATATATGATGGTCTAGGATCTGGCCATCCTTAATATTAACCAACTTCCTTAATGTGTCTGTATTAAATGTTCGATTCCCCTGAATATTTATTGTTTTAACAACAGGCTTTTCATCTACAACAATAATGACACGAAAATTCCTACCGTCAGGAACTAAATCAAAGCGGACATCTTGAAAATACCCGGTTGAATAAAGTCGCTTTATGTCTTCATTAATAACCTCACGTGAAAGTTCTTTCCCCTTTTGAGTTTTAATCTTATTGACTATAGTATTAGAACTTACAATTTGATTACCTTTAACTTCAATATCAGATACAAAGGGTAAATAGCTCTCTTCAGTTTCTGTCTCCTGCGCATAAAGGTTAATACATGATAAAAACGTAAAAAAGATAAAAACTAAAATAAGTTTTACTTTATTTGTATTATCCATTATCGACCACATTTCTTTTACTAAAACTGTAATAAATAATTTTCAAAATTATCTTAACCATAGTTATATTCATTATATTCATAATCGGCTTTTCGTATAGATAAATTTTCAAATCTCATTAATTCTTTTACAAAAGCTAAGTAAACTGAACCAACTGGTCCATTTCTTTGCTTGCCTATAATAACCTCGGCTTTTCCTTTATTTTCTTCCGTTGGATTATAATATTCTTCTCGTAATAATAAAAGCACAAGATCGGCATCCTGTTCAATAGAACCGGATTCTCTCAAATCGGCAAGTTGTGGTCTATTTCCCTGACGTGTTTCAACAGCGCGGGACAGCTGGCTTACAGCGATTACAGGTACATTAAGCTCACGACCAAGTGCTTTAAGACGACGAGAAATTTCAGAAATCTCCTGTTGTCTACTTTCAGTCTTAACACCGCTTTGCATCAACTGCAGGTAATCTATAATAATTAACTGAATATCATACTTAGACTTTAGGCGTCTAGCCTTTGCCCTAACTTCAAAAGCAGACATAGTAGGTGAATCATCAATATATATGGGAGAATCTGACAGTTTGCCTGCAGCGCTGGTAAGCTTAGGCCAATCTTTAGTAGAAAGAAAACCAGTTCTGACATTCTGTGCATTAACACGAGCCCGCGAACAAAGAAGACGTTGCGCTAATTGTTCTTTACTCATTTCTAGGGAAAAATATGCTACAGGTATCTTATTGTCTACAGCTACATGTTCACATATACTCAATACCAATGCTGATTTACCCATTGACGGTCGACCGGCAATGATAACAAACTCGGATTTATGTAACCCAGAAGTCATTTCATCAAGTTTGGAAAAACTTGTTGGAATACCGGTCACTAATTCTTTACGTTGATAGAGTGAATCTATAGTCTCAATACTGTCTTTAATAAGATCTTTCATACTTGAGGCATTACCCTGAACCTTATGGCCGCTGATATTAAAAATATGATTTTCAGCCCTATCCACAATAACACTTGCATCTCCACCAGGTTCATAGGACTCTTCAACAATTTGTGTTGCAACAAAAATTAACGATCTTAATAAATACTTCTCTTTTATTATGTTTGCATGTTGGATAACATTTGCTGAGGTAGAAACGGTAGTAGTTAGTTCAGAAAGGTACGTTGCGCCACCAATAGATTCCAACTCATTTTTCGCTTTAAGACCTTCTGTAACGGTTATAAGGTCAACAGGCTGGGTTTTATCAAAAAGGTCAAACATAATGCTGAAAATTTTCTGGTGGGAATCGAGATAAAAATATTCAGGACGTAAAATTTCAATAACTTTTATAATAGCTTCAGGATCAAAAAGAATTGCACCTAAAACACCTGCTTCGGCTTCAATACTTTGTGGGGGTATCTTTTCAGTAACAACCATCTTTGATATGATTATTATAAGGTTTTGTGAACTCTTTGATACAAAATTTTTATTTTTATAACCAATATTTAATAAAACTTACTCTTTAACAATCCACACTTTTAGAGAAGATTTTACTTCAGGATGGAGTTCTACTTCAACGGTATAAATACCTATTTTTTTTATTGGTTCTTCAAGTTTAATCTTCCTTTTATCCAAATTAATGCCTTCCTGGGCTAACGCTTCCTGAATATCAGCATTGGTTACTGACCCGAATAATTTATCTTCCTCGCCCGCCTGAACCCTAATTGTACAGGAAATAGAGGAAATCTTTTCTGCAAGCTGTGTAATGCTCTTGAGCTCCTTTTCTTTTCGACGGGATACTAATCGCTTTTGCTCTTCGACAATTTTACGATTCCCTTTTGTGCAAAGAATTGCCTTCTCTTGAGGGATTAGCAAATTACGAGCATATCCGTCCTTGACCTTGATAACATCGCCTGCCTTGCCCAATTTATCGACATCTACTAGTAAAATCACATCCATATAACACCTTCCATTTTATATATGCGTATCTGCCTCAATCAGCTTGAAACGGCAATAGTGCAGCATGACGAGCACGTTTAATCGCAGCGGCTATCATCCGTTGATGCTTTGCACAACATCCTGAAATTCTACGGGGAAATATTTTCCCTTTTTCAGTTATAAAATTTTTTAACAATTCAATGTTTTTAAAATCAATTGATTCCTCTGCTTTATTCTTTGCGCAAAACCTACAGGATCTAATCTTTTGTCTGAACATTAAAACCTCATTTCAAATTTATATTATACTATAAAATTATAGTTAATTAATATCTAAAAAGGAACTTCATTGTCAGGAGAAAGCTCATCGGGAGAAATACGTATCGGCTGGGCTTCATCATTCGCCGTCAAAGAATCATCAATAATCATTTCTTCCTTTCTATTATCGCTACCGGACTCATTTCTTTCCGGCTCTCTTCCTCTGGTACTCTTTGATAAAAACTGAACACTTTGAGCAACTATTTCTATAGTTGTCCGTTTAGTACCATCCTGAGCCTGCCAACTGCGGCTCTGAAGTCTGCCCTCAACGAAAACAGAACTCCCTTTTCGTAAGTATTGATTGCAATTTTCAGCTTGTTTTCCCCACGTTACGACACGTAAAAAATCGGTTTCAGTCTTCTTCTCTCCGCTTCTGGCATTATATGTCCTATTTACCGCAACTGAAAATGACGTTACTGCTTGTCCCGAAGGAATATAGCGCAGCTCAGGATCACGTGTTAAATTACCTAAAATAAAAACCTTATTTACATTTGCTGGCATATCTATCGCCCCTATTTAAAAAGTTATAAAACTGCTTCTTTCTCTTGCTTAACAATAAATGTAAAACGCAGGATGGAATCATTTAATCTTAAAGTACTATCGAGTTCTTTAATCTTATCCGCTACAATTTCAAAATCAATAACTATATAATGCCCCTCTTTTTTCTTCTTTATTATATAACCCATCTCAATTTTCTTGGGTATGGATTTATTCAGAATACTTCCTCCGTTATTAGAAATAAGACCCTCAAAATTAGCAATCTCTTTCTTAAGGGATTCATCATCTAAGTTTGGATTATACAATAGAATACATTCATATCTTTTCTTCATAAATTAACTCTATCCTTCACTTTAATTTTACACACCAATTTGGCACAAATATATTAAAAAAGTAGGTTAGTTTAACACATAGTAAACTGCATATCAAGGAATTTAATTCTTTTATTTATAGTTACTTACAATTATCAATTAAATTCCTGCATAGCTATTTTAACTCCATTTTCCAACCAACAGAAACATGCCTCTTTTATCCTGTCAAAAAGCTTCGGAAACCCTCTTTTCTCTTCGGAAGAAAAAGGACTTAAAACATATCTCTTAAGTGGTACATCGCCCTCAGGCTTATTAATACCAACACGCAGCCGGACAAATTCATCTGTCTTTAAACTGTCAATAATTGACTGAATGCCATTATGTCCGCCGGCACTACCGTTTTTTCTTATACGTAATTTCCCAAAAGGCAAATTGACGTCGTCGACAATTACAAGGATATCATCAGCTGCCGAAATTTTAAAAAATGAAATAAAGCTTTTTATTGAATTACCACTTAAATTCATAAATGTAAGAGGCTTAACAAATAAGACCTCTTTACCATTGTATGTAAAAAGAGCATATCGGGAATTAAACTTCCTTTTTTTTATTTCAATATCAAGGGACTGTGCAATATAATCTAAAGATAAAAAACCTGCATTATGCCTGTGATAATGATATTGTCTTCCAGGATTGCCTAATCCAACGATAAGTTTCATATATTAAATTATTTTAAAAAAACTAAAGAAAATTACTCTGCTGCCTTCTCTTCCTCTTCAGTAACTTCTTCTTTACCTTTCTTTATAACCTCAGGCTCGGTAATTTCCTCCTCGCCTTCGGCAACTTCAGCTTCAGTAACTTCCTCTTCAACTTTCGGGGCTAAAATGACTAAGAGAACAGATTCAGGGTCTTCTAAACATTCTACTCCTTCAGGCAATACCAAATCTTTGATATGAAGACTATCATTAATCTTTAAACCCGAAATGTTAACATCAATACGGCTGGGAATTTGAGTGGGCAAACATTTGATTTCCACTTCATGGTGTATAACATCAAGTATTCCGCCTTCTTTTACCCCTTCAGCTTCACCTTTGGGATGTATGTGAACCTTTACTATAACCTTCTCAGTCAAAGAAATTACATGGAAGTCAACATGATTAATTTTATCAGTTATTACATCGTGTTGGATATCTTTAACAATAACTGTGGTTTCCTGCTTATTTTTCTTATCATCAAAATTCAAATTAATCACCACATTTTCACCGGCACTGGTATGTAAAGCATGCTCAAGTGCACCTCTTTCTACTTTAACTGACAGAGGTTCAGTATGCCTTCCGTAAACAATCCCTGGTATAATGTCATGCTTGCGTAACCTCTTGGGATTACGTCCTCCCTTTTCTTCACGTATGGACGCTTTTAATTCAACAATTTCCATTTCTTCATTCCTCCTTTATTTTCAATTTAAAAATATCTGTGTATTATTTTTCATTTAAGCTTCAACCGAGGCATTTTCAAACAAAGAACTCACCGATGTATGCTTATGTATTCTTTTAATTGCCTCCGCCAAAAGCGGTGCGACTGAAAGAACAGTTATCTTTTTCCCTCTTTTATTATCAGGTATGGGTATAGTATCAGTGGTAATAAACTCTTTAATTTTGCTTTTCTCTAACCTTTCAACAGCAGGTTCTGCTAAGACAGAATGAACGATAGCCGCATAAATATCCTTAGCACCATACTTCTTAAGCGCTTCCGACGCCTCAACTAATGAGCCTCCTGTAGAAATTAAATCATCGATTATAACTACATTTTTACCATCAACCTCTCCAATAAGATTCATTACTTTTGTTGAACGTTCGTCTTCTCGGCGTTTATCCACAATAGCCAGTGGGGCTTGCAGCAAACAAGAATATGCACGCGCCATCTTAATACCCCCAATATCAGGAGTAACAACTACTAAATTATCAATATTCTTCTCTAATAAATAACCACCTAATACATTTATCGAATAAAGGTGATCTACAGGAATATCAAAAAAACCTTGTATCTGACCTGCGTGAAGGTCAATAGTAAGAACTCTGTTAGCACCTGCTGTGACAAGGAGATTTGCAAACAATTTTGCAGTGATGGGAACACGTGGTTTATCTTTTCTGTCCTGTCGTGCATACCCATAATAAGGCAGTACTGCAGTTATTCTATTGGCAGATGCCCTTTTTGCCGCATCAATTAAAATTAAAAGTTCCATTAAATGGTCATTCACAGGGGCAGATATAGATTGAATAATAAATACATCACGTCCTCTAATATTCTCTTTAATCTGAACTTTAATTTCACCTTCAGGAAATCGTCCAACAACTGCATCGCCTAAAGGAACATCTAAAATTTCACCTATAGATTCACTCAAAGCACGATTTGCATTTCCGCTTAAAATCGTTAATGAATTTTTCATTTTTTTCTGCCCTCGCTTATCTAAGTTATTTTGGTGAATGAATACGTTGATTTCATTACATCACTCGTGCCGGGACTCCAACTGCTATCTTTCCTTTTGGAATATTTCTCCTTTTAGGAACAACTGCCCCCGCACCTGTTTTAGCCCCTCTACCAATATTCACTGGTGCTACTAAAACAGTATTTGACCCTATGAAAGCATTGTCATTTATTTTGGTTTGATGTTTCTTCCTGCCGTCAAAATTTGCCGTAATAGTACCGGCACCGATATTAACTTTATCTCCCACTTTTGTATCACCGATATAGCTTAAATGCTTGATATTAGTTTTACTTCCGACTCGCGAACGAACAATTTCGACAAATGAACCGATATTAGAATTATCTCTTACAGAAGACCCGCATCGAATTTTACAAAAAGGCCCAATCTTACATCCCATTCCTATGTTTACGTCTTTCTCGATATAAGTAAATGGATAAATAACCGTATCATTACCAATCTTAACATTCATTTCAATATACGTATTGTTAGGATCCATAACCGTAACACCGTTAAGCTGATGGCGTTTAATAATCAATTTTTTTAATATATCTTGAATAACCGCTAAGTGAACACGATTATTGACGCCAACCACACATCCTAAATCGTCAATATTATAACCTCCGATTGCTAAGCCACGATTACTATAAAGAGAAACAATATCTGTTAAATAATATTCTTTTTTTATTCTATTCTTTTTTAATCTTCTTAAAGTAGGAAAAAGCATATTTTTCTTGAAAAAATAAATGCTGGTATTAACCTCACATATACCCTTTTCAGTCCGTGAAGCGTCTAATTCTTCACGAATAGCAACAACGTTTTCCTGAGCATCCCGTATAATTCTTCCGTAACCTTTAGGGGCAGCTAATGTGGCTGTTAAAAGACTCATATCGTGAGAATGTTTTTTTTGGTAAGAGCAAAATTTCTTTATTACGTCGATACTTTCAATGAAAACGTCACCAGGTAAAACTAAAATATCACCTCTAAAATTTTGGAGCTCCTTCTCACACATAAGTAATGCGTGTCCTGTGCCCTGTTGTTGTCTCTGCTCGATAAATTTAATTTTTTTATCGTCTCGCAAACAATCAATTACAAGATTTTTACGATAACCAACCACAACAATTATTTTTTTTATTCCCATTTTTTTTACCTGCGACACAACGTGTCGAACTAAGGGCCAGCCACAAACTTCATGCAAGACTTTAGGAATTTGAGACTTCATTCTCGTTCCCTTACCTGCGGCCAATATAACTGCTGCAACATTTTTCATATAACCACTATCCTTTAATTCCTGAAAGTTTGATCCCTTCAACAAAAAATCTTTGACAGAATATAAATACTATTATTATAGGAAGAACGTACATCATTGAGGCTGCCATAAGCATTGTATAATCAGTATGAAATTGAGACTGAAAATAAGCCAAAAGTACTGGTAAAGTATATTTTTCATGAGAATTTAAAACAATCAAGGGCCACATAAAATTCATCCATGATCCCATAAAAGTAAATGTAGCAAGGGTTGCCAATGCCGGTTTTGAAAGAGGAAGAATAATGCGCCAATATATTCCAAAAAGAGAGCACCCGTCAATTTTTGCCGCATCTTCTAAATCTCTTGGTAAAGTCATAAAAAACTGCCTTAACATAAAAGTACCGTATGCAGTAAAAACGCCCGGTAAAATAACAGCCTTATATGTATCAACCCAATGCATACTTCTTAGAAGAATATAAACCGGTATCATAGTAACTACGCCCGGAATCATCATGGTTGCAAGATATGCAAAAAATATCTTATTTTTTCCTGGATAATTAAGACGAGCAAAAGAATAGCCGGCTAAAGAGCTTGTAAATACAACGCCTAAAGTTGTCATTACGGAAACAAAAATACTATTTAGATATGCCGCGCCGAATGGTAAAACCTTTTGCGTCAAAACGGCATAATAATTCTGAAACTCAAATCCAGCAGGAATCCAATACTGCCACCAATGATCTTTCTCCTGCCATAAGGTGCTGAGTGGTGAAACCGAAGTGTTAAACATCCATATAAACGGATAAATCATAAGAAAAGCACCAAGTGATATAAGAAAATAATTCAACGCCTTTATGTATAACTCGCGTTTATATTTACGCCTATGAAGTATTTTATTATTTAAATCTTTTTTATTAGTAGTAGACACGCTTCCCCCCAGTACACCAGTTAATCAATGTAAAACAAAAAATAATTACGAATAAAACCCATGAGATTGCGGCTGCATATCCCATATGATGCCAACTAAAAGCATTTTCCCAAATATAATACATTATAGAGGTGGTCGAATGGTTAGGTCCACCGCCAGTCATTATATATGCAGCATCAAAGCCAGATTGAAATCCTCCTATAACACTCATAATAACAATAAAAAAAGTAGTTGGAGAAATCATTGGCCAGGTAACATTCCAAAACTTTTGCCACGAATTAGCACCATCAATATCCGCAGCTTCATATAAGGACCGTGGCACTCCCTGTAAGGCCGCCAAATAAAGAATCATATTATGACCGCCTACTGTCTGCCATATACCCATAATTACTAACGCAGGCTTTGCCCATTTTTCATCAGTAAGCCACGGCAGTCCCTGTAAAGGAACATGTATAATCTCGCCAAATCCCCTTATGAAAGTATTAAAAAGGCCTATATCGGTATTAAAAATCCACCGCCACAAAACAAAAATGGCTACACCCGAGCTAATCGTGGGAAGAAAATAAATGGTCCTAAAAAAAATAGCTCCTTTTAAATTCCTATTAAGTATTAAGGCTAATCCCAAAGACCCAAAAACACTTATTGGGATGGCAAGCATAAGAAAAATAGTATTATAACAATAATACCAAAATTCCTTTTCTGTAAACAATCTTATAAAATTATCAAAGCCCACAAATTGAGCTCGTGAAAGTAAATCCCATTTATAAAATGCCAAGACTAAAGAAACTATAACAGGGATAGAAGTAAAGACAAGAAATCCAATAAAATTTGGCAACAAAAAACCATACCCGCTCAGTGCTTCCTTAGTTGTGTTTTTTAATCTGAATATTTTTCTCCCCTTGGAGGTGTTCATGCTGTTTTCTCTTCTGTCTCTTCTGTCTCTTCTGCTTTAATCAATTTTGGTGGAGTTTCTTTTTTAATCGAAGATTCATCAATAACGCACTCAACGACATTCTCTTCAGACGGTAATGAATACATAATATCTAACATAACATCTTCTAAAATTGACCTTAAAGCCCTTGCCCCTGTTTTCTTTTTTAATGCCCTCCGAGCAATTTCACGCAGTGATTCATCGGTAAAATTCAAGTGTACATTTTCCATTTTAAAATATTGTTTATACTGTTTAACTAATGCA